>Ga0180009_10000077_pt1 | contig 177058 bp, 157 predicted proteins | sample OS_PC_MetaG_FD_123537 | JGI IMG/M metagenome (GOLD analysis project Ga0180009, IMG submission 123537) | Groundwater microbial communities from the Aspo Hard Rock Laboratory (HRL) deep subsurface site, Sweden - OS_PC_MetaG | ecosystem: Environmental > Aquatic > Deep subsurface > Groundwater...
GACGCGAGACTTGCAGCGTCGAACGGACATCTCCGTAGTAGCGTTGAAGTCTCTGTAATGGAGATGGAGTCAAGGGAGATGATCGTACAGTTTTATTTTTCATGTCAACCAAATTTGGAAGGAGCTGTTGAATAAAACAAAGTCATTTTGTATTTCAAAGGAAATGGTCTTGAAGGTCTATAAGCGTGTAAAAGCCAACGATGGTGCGCCTGGTTATGACGGACAAACGATTGAGGATTTTGAGAAGGATTTGAAAAACAATCTATACACAATCTGGAATCGGATGTCTTCAGGCAGCTATTTTCCACCACCTGTCTTAAGGGTAGAAATCCCCAAAGATGATGGTCGTATGCGTGCACTGGGTATTCCTTCTGTTTCCGACCGCATAGCGCAGATGGTAGTGAAGCTGTATCTGGAGCCAGCTCTGGAGAGTATTTTTCATCCGGATTCATATGGTTACAGGCCGAACAAATCTGCAATACAAGCGGTAGCTAAAGCCCGGCAAATGTGCTGGCAGTATGACTGGTTGGTAGATTTAGATATCAAGGGTTTCTTTGATAACATAGATCACGATCTGATGATGCGAGCAGTTCAAAAGCACACGGATCACAAGTGGATTCTACTCTATGTGAAACGGTGGCTGAAAGCCCCTGTTCAAATGGGTGATGGGACACTGGTTAAACGTGATTTAGGTACCCCACAAGGTGGTGTCATTAGCCCCTTGTTAGCCAATCTTTTTCTTCATTATGCTTTCGATAATTGGTTAAAGGAAACCTTTCCGAATAATCCATTTGAAAGATATGCGGATGATGCAGTTGTTCATTGTCAGAGCGAAGAGGAAGCAAGATTGATCAAGGAGGCACTATCAGAGAGAATGGAGCAATGTAAATTGGAACTCCACCCGGAAAAGACCAAAGTAGTCTATTGCAAGGATGATAAACGAAGAGAAGAGGCAGACATTACAACGTTTGACTTCTTAGGCTATACATTTAGAATGCGTACAGCCAGAAGCAAACATGGAAACCTCTTTAACGGTTTTAATCCAGCCATAAGCACCAAAGCCGCCACCAGAATACGAAACGAAATTCGCAGTTGGGAATTGCACAAGCGAAGTGATTTATCGATTTTTGATATATCATCGAAGTATAATGCGATCCTACGAGGTTGGATAGGGTATTACTGTAAATTCAACAAGTCGGTTTTCTGGCATGTTCTGAAGCAGTTTAACCAGATACTGGTAAACTGGGCGAATCAAAAATACAAGAAACTCCATAATCGCAAAAAGCGTCTTTTTAGGTGGTTGAAATTAATGGCTCGAAACCATCCGAAGCTGTTTTACCACTGGACGTTAGGAGTAGGAGTTGGGACTGTACGATAAGAGCCGTATGAATTGAGAGATTCACGTACGGTTCTGTGAGAGGTTTAGGGGGAAGTTCCCTTTATCTACTCGACTATCGCCGCTGCAGGTCTTACGTTAGGTGGCCTTGGCAAAATCATCATTAATCACCCATCGGCGTGGCGGCCGGTGAAACATGCGTTGTGTGGCTAAGAGGAGAGGTCTTTTTCGGAGAGGAGTTGTTTGAAATTACGGATTGTCAGAATATGAATTTCTTTATCAAGAATTTTATAAATTACTCGGTAATGGTCAATTATGAGTTCTTTATACTGATCATTGTCTAGCTCTGGAACGGGTCGCCCACTATTTGGAAATAAAGCAAGATTCTCTACCTGATCAAGAACTGATTCAGCCCAATTCAAAGCTGCTCCTGGTTTGTCCTGGGCAATATAGTCGGCGATTTCGTTAAGTTTGTGTTGAGCAAGCGGTGACCAAATAATCTTCATTGTTTGAGTTTCGCTAGTATTTCATTTTTGACCTGGTCATGAGGAATTCCCTGATCATTGGATATTTGTGCCTCAGCCAGTCTGATATCCTGCAAAAGCTCAAGTTTTTCAAGCAAAGCTTCGTATTCATGAACGTCCATGAGGACGGCAGAGCTTTTACCATGTTGAGTAATTACGATTGGTCGTTTGGTATCATGCACTTGCTTTATGCAAGCAGTCGCGTTTGCTCTAAACTCAGAGAGAGGCTTAATATCTTGATTTAGGTTTATTCGTTCCATATTGACCCCCTGTTGTATTTATTTATGTACAATATAAATTACAGAATAAAGGTCACATTGTCAATATTCATCACACAGCAAATGCACAGATTGAGTGAAAACTCGGACTTTTTTCACGCCGCTTCGTTCGCTTCGCTAAGACACTTAAATCAAAATTCGATGACCCAGTTCGATCTGATATTGCTTGGTAAAGAATAGAAAGTCTGTTGGTTGCGCTTGATGCAGAAATTAGTGAAGGAAGAGGTTCAAGAATTCGAGTCGCATTAAACGGGATACGAATGGTGTTCCAACGGCCGCATCCAAAAAAAGAAACTGATAAAGGTGCGATTAAATCTGTTCAAAGGTTTCTTAAAACATCAGGAGTACAGCCATGATGCAATATAAAGGTTATATCGGCCATCTTGTCTTTGACGATGAAGCAGAAATCTTCCATGGCGAAATCATCAATACCAAAGATGTAATAACATTCCAAGGCAAAAGCGTAGAGGAAAAAAAAAAGGATTTAAAGAGTCTATTGATGACTATCTTGAATTCTGTGCAAGTCGTAACGAAAAACCAGATACACCATTTTCAGGTAACCTTTCCCTTCGTCTTGATCCAGAAATACATCAACAAGCATATGTTGTAGCAAAAAAGGAAAAGAAGAGTCTAAACTCGTGGATAGTCGATTCATTGCTTCAAAAAATTCATGCTATATAAAAAAATCATAACCGAACAGATGCATTAAGATGGATTTTACCCGCCGCTCCTGCGTTGCTATGGGTAAAACCACTTATGCGACGCTTAGCAGTGTGAGATTAGTCAAAGAACTAGGGCATGCTTATCGCGTCTTTGCTGTGGATAGTATCGGCGATGTCGGCAAAAGCGTTTTAAATAACCTGACAAAGCCTCTGGCAGGTGGTGAGGAAATCGGCAGGTTTCATACAGATGTCACTCATAAACTGGGTTTTGACAAGTCCTGTCTTGCGGGTGCGTCTATTGGTGGCTATATCTCCACACTTTACGCTCTGCACGCTCCGGAAAGAGTCAAGAAACTAGTATTGCTAGGTTCAATGGGTTATGGCGACGTTAGCGTGCGGCACGAAACCGCTTAGTATAGTCTATTCAGTTGGTTAGCTTAACTGGAATACCTGGCATGTTCCCATCAGTCCCTACATGGGCATGCTACTGCGTGCTGTTGTGGTTGGTGTGAAGCCCCATGAACGAGTGCACCGAATTGGGTCAGGACGTTGACGGAGGGACTCCTCCGGAAATTCTCTCCGGTTAAGTTAGGGCTTGGGACGGATGATAGGGTGTCCTTGACAGGCAAGGCAAACATCGCACAAAGCAACTGAACATGGAGGATTATCAAGGATTCGAGCTCTATTAATCCCTTGACGATTTATCTTATAGCCTCACTTCCTGACAGCTCCCCGGGAAACAACCAGTTTCTCAAGCGCTTCAAAAGTCTGGGCGCCGACCAGTTTTTTTTCTTTACACAAGTAGGTCGGCACGGCCACTATTTTCAATTGACGGCACCGTTGCCAATCTGCATCAATCGACGCACTGAATCTACGATTTTCTAAAACATCTCTGGCTTCTCTTTCATCCAGTTGCAACGATCCGGCAATGGAGACCAGGATTTCAATATCCGCCAGGTTGTGGCCCTCAACAAAATAGGTGCGGTAGAGTACATCATGAATTGATTGTCCTCCGGGCTGCAAATCAGCCCATTTTGCCAATTCCTGGGCTAATCGACTATTGTAAGTCATGGATCGAAGTCCGTACTCCAATCCTTCTTTTTCCATCAATACCTTTAATTGCTTTTGCGCTCCTTCAATATCAATATTTCTGTCTTTAAAAAGTTCCTTAATAGTGATCCCCTCATCAGGAATATAAGGATGCAGCGGAAAAAGCGTGTAGGAAAGCTCGATATTATATTCCTGATGAAGTTTTTTAATACGCACCGTATTAAGATAACACCAGGGTCAAATGTAATCTGTGATTATTTCTAGGATTATTGGTTGTGTCATGACTTACTCAGCATCAGGATTTTTAGCTAAAGAAGGATTTGTTTTATCATTCTTTGTTTTCTTCATCTGACTTACATAAATACCACAAAATACCAGTATGATAGCAATATACTGCATCGGTGTTAAACGATCATTCAGGATCAATACACCCATGATTAGAGTAAAAACCGGGATCAGGTTGATAAATGCAGTAGCCTTGTTTGCCGGTATTTTACTGACTGCATAGTTGTATGTTCCGTATGCTCCGAAGCTTATAAAGATTCCCAGGTAAACCACTGACAGAGCCGGGATTAATTCGAATGATATGGGCAGAGTGGTTGTGGGAAGAAATAAAAGGGGAAAGAAAAATATCGATCCCATAAACGCCTGGAATGAGGTAATAAACAGGGAGGAATAGCTGGTGCTGAGATATTTCATGGTAATGATATATCCGGACGCTACCACCATGGCCATTAATTCCATAAGATTGCCAAAAAGCGGATTGGGTGCATTTTCAGTAATTTCACTGCCAAAACCTAGTAGAAATACACCTCCAATGGCCAGCATAAATCCTAAAATGGTTTTGGTATGCATTTTCTCTTTGAGAATCAACCAGGCCGGAATAGCAACTATTAGCGGTAGCGTTGCCGTTACCATACCAGCCTGCGAAGCTGATGTGTTTTCCAGAGCAATGGCTTCAAACACAAAGTAGAAGCATGGTTCGCACAACCCTAAAAACAACAGATACTTAAAGTCACGCTTGTGAAACTGGATATTCCTCATGGGTTTGAGGAAAAGAATGATAAAAATGAGGGCGATGATCATTCTTCCAAAAATTACTACCATGGGATCATATACTGTGAATGCCGTTTTCAAAGCGATAAATGAACTGGACCACAGTAGCGTTGCTGTCAGCAGGGCGAGGTAGGGCACTATGGTCGATTTGTTCTTGATCAATTGAATACTCCGTCAAAAGGGGGGATAAGTAATTCGAATTTATACTATAGTTCTTTTTAAAACCACAATGGACGGTACGCATCAATTGTTTTGAAATATAATTTTGATATCTCGACAGTTTAGATTATTCCACCGCCTCACCTTCTTGCAAAACATGGATCTATTCAAAGAGCTCTGAAAACCTTAACCCTAATTCTGTTATCTGTTTTAAACTGAAGTTGATTCAGTGCTGAACAGATTTGCTGCCAGGTGCATGGCTCCGTTTTCAGGTAAACTGTTTTGCCTGAGCTTGCTTCTTTTTGAAAATCATTTAGTAAACCGGCGATATTGACATGATGTTCATGGAAAATCTTTTTCAAGAATGTTTTCTCATCTATCAACACCATGTTTTCCAATCTGACCACATATTCAATATTATCACCTCCCGGATGGAAGCATGTTTTTTTCTGCGAAGATTCCGGATTTCTGGACTCATATCTAAAATTACCGGTCTCTTGAATCCTGGATTGTATTATTTGAATGATATCGTTAATTACGCCCAGGGCTGCATTATAACTTCCAGCCCCTTTTCCTTGCACAAATGATCTACCTGTATATCGACCTGTAATAACCAAACCATTATCAATGCCGGATACCGCAGCCAATGGATGGCTTGCGGGGACAAAAGCAGGCCCGACCCAGGCAGACAGGTTACTGGTATTTATCCGGGCATGGCCAATGAGTTTTACCCCAAACCCCGATTCTTCAGCAACTTCCAGGTCACGATATGACAGCCCTGAAATCCCCTGAATCGGCAGCAAATCGAGCGGTATCTCTTGATTAAATGAAAGACCGGAAACGATACAGAGTTTATGGGCTGTATCATCACCATTGACATCCAGACGGGGATCAGATTCGGTGTATCCCTTACGTTTGGCCACCTCCAGAGCTTGGGAATAATCATATTTGTGTTCTTTCATCAGATCAAGAATGAGGTTGGTAGAGCTGTTCAAAACTCCGGTTATCTCAGAAATCCTTTCTGCAGACAGACCATCACGCAGAAATCTCAGAAAGGGCACACCTGAACCGACACTGGCTTCAAATCCAAAAGGCGTTTTAGTTGTCCTTGCGATTTGCATTAAACAGCGGAGCTTTTCTGCCAGCAGGGCTTTGTTAGCTGTTACAACGGGAGTGCCCTTGTTTAAACAAAAAGTTATCATTGAATCCGCAAATGTCTTATCGCCGGTTAATTCCACCACCACGTCAAGTTCGTTATCATCCAGGATGAGTTTCGGATTTGTACCAATCTGAAAGTTTGATGTGTCTATTCCCCTGTTTTTTTTATGATTAGCTACAACCACTTTTGAAATTTTAACGGGTACACCTGTGTTTTCGGTGATAGGATTCTGTATATTCGACAAGAGGTTTACCAGATCTTTTCCCACAGTTCCCAACCCGAACAGGCCGATTTGTATACATTTTTCCATGAATATCTCACGATAGCGATTATGGTAAATTGGAAAATAAATTGATAATATGCCGATTTTATCTCGATAAGCGAGGGTGAAGCTAATCACTTTATTGGATTGTATCATTCGGAAATCCTGATTGACACATTTACAGTGACCGCATAGGATTCTATCAAGTACCGTCAATTCGCAATTCTGTAAGCTTAGATACCATGGAACTCTATCAATTGAAGACATTTGTGACCGTAGCAACAGAAGGTCATCTAACACGGGCCGCTGAAAGACTACACTCAAGTCAACCCACAGTCAGTGCCCATATCAAAGCCCTTGAAGAAGAATTGGGAATTCTGCTGTTTACACGGGTTCCAAAGGGGATGCAATTAACCAATGCCGGGCATCTGTTAAAAGAGAAAGCTATGAAGATGCTCGATATCGCCAATGACATACAAAATCAGGCAAGGCAGCTAAAATCAGAACTTACAGGTGTTGTTTCGGTGGGGTTAAATATAGATCCCAAATACCTGAGAATCAGTGAGCTGTACAAACTTGTTAAGGGGAGTTATCCCGGACTGGAACTGCACATGCTTCAAAAGACTTCATGGGATGTAATGGAAGCAATTCGCACCGGTCATTTGGATACGGGTTTTATCTATGGCAGGGTTGATTCGGAGATTGAAGCCGTGACATTAACAAGCTTTAACCTGGTGATTGCTGGTCCTCTTGATTGGGCAGAAAAGTTGAAAAATCCGGACCTGAAAAGTCTAGGTGAGCTGCCCTGGATTTTATGCCCGGAGCGATGCTATTTCAGCCATACGTTTACCACATTGTTTGAACAGCAAAACATAACTCCCATCAAGGCAGCAGTAACCGATCAGGAATCAACCATGAAGGCTTTGGCCGTATCTGGTGCGGGTTTAACGCTAATGATAGAGGAAGAAGCCCTGGATGCAGTTGCTGGTAATATGATTGCGATGCGGAAAAAACCGGTTGATACGATCGAATTATCCATCGCTTACGGCAAGAAGCAGGCAAATAATCCTATGATTCAGGCTATTGTGGAGAGTGCTCGGGAGATCTGGTCAAATTGACATACCCGAAGTCTGTGCGTGATTAACGAGGAAGAGGATAATAAAACACACAAACTCCGGGCATTCCGGTTTTTCGATTTTTTGATCTGTTGATTGCTATAGCTTTTCTGAAAGGGCTGGCTTTCGGTTCTTGTTTGGAACTCCAAAACAAGCAACCATATTCCCTGAATATTTATCTAACGTCCTTGTATTTCCGATTACCAGCCATTTCATCTATGAACCGGCGGCGCTACATACCGCCAGTCATCTCAATTACCTGACCCGAAACATAATTGGAAAGAGGTGAAGCCAGAAAGAAGACTACATTGGCAGCTTCTTCTACTGTCCCGGCCCGTCCCAACGGAATGATCATTTTCATCATTTGCCGTTGTGTTTCCGGTATCCCCAGTTTTACTTTTTCACCACCCCGCTCGATTTCTCCTTCCGTCGTTTCTTCCTTTGCCGCTGTCAGTCTAGTATCAACCCAACCAAAAGCAACGGCATTCGATTGCACGTTAAACCGTCCCCACTCTTTAGCCATTGTCTTTGTGAGTCCAACCATCCCTGCCTTTGCGGAAGAGTAATTCGCCTGGCCCGGGTTTCCATGTGTCCCCGCTATTGAGGTAACATTTACAATCTTTCTGGCAATGACATTCCCGGATTCCATCTCTTTCTTGGCGGCATCTCTAAAATAGGGAGCCGCAGCCCTGATCAGTCGAAAAGGTGTTTTTAGATGGAGATTCAGCATGGCGTCCCACATCTTATCCGTCATTTTATGAACCGTTCCATCCCAGGTGAAACCGGCATTATTGACGAGAATATGGATACCACCGAAAGCGTCTGCTGCTGCTTTAATAATACCATCAGCAAAATTTTCACCTGTTGCATCCCCAACATATGAAATGGCTTCGCCACCGGCTTTCTTGATTTGAGCAACGGTTTCGTTTGCAGGCTCGGCGTCAATATCGCTAACAACAACCTTTGCACCTTCACTGGCAAACAATTTGGCAACCGCTTGTCCAATACCTCGACCTGAACCCGTAATAATGGCAACCCTGTCTTTTAGCATATTTTCCATTTTCCTCCTGATTGGTGTTATTCAACTGAATTCGTGGATAATAGCATTATATTGGCAAAAAGGATCGAAATTCAATCTGTAAAATGAAATCAGTTTTTCAGTTAGTGCATCAAATTATACCATTAATTGATTCCATCATATGATGGAACTAAGAGTAATATGTTTATTCCAATATGTCAAATTGTTCCTTTGGCCATGGTAGGAGCTGCTTGAAGGGTGAATCAGTTGATATCTTGAAAAAATACTTGATCAAATACGAGGGGGCAACCGAATGTTTTATTCAAAAACCGTTGCCTGGTTATAAAATCAAGAATTCCGGAATTAAAGAGCCACCTGGCAATCGATGATAGCCAGGTGTTTGAGGGTCAGCTTAGGATCTCATCGAATTTGATAATATTTTTCCGCAAGGCGAACACAATGGTATCCAAAGCAATTTCTGGAGAATATCCATAGAGTTTGTTCATGTTATGAATGATGTTCTTGGTGAATTCTCTGATTTGTTGAGGATAATGCGATAATCGTTTTGGATCGTTTTTCTTGTGAAAAAAAGCATTCTTCAGTTGTTCAGGATTGATCTCCTTGTCAACTTTTCGATGGGAAATCAAAATGGAATACTCCTTGGCAAAGCAAGGCAAAATATTGTCATTTCTGGATGAGATGATACTTTTCCCCTCTTCGGGAATAATTTCACCAGAGGCTTGAAAGTCCAGATATTTTTGTGCAATCTCCTTTCGTATCAGATTGAAGCTGCGTCCCGGTGCCAGGATTTTTTCAATACTTTTCATATATTCCAAATCCGGTTTATCAACTTTGAGACCGGTTTGAAGGTCTATGAAGGTGTATTTCGGAACCATGATATGGGCAAATGCCTTGTTCTGAACCGCGTTATCTAAAACAGCATATTGAATATATTTTCGGAGGTCATGTTCAATCTGTTCCGGATTCCTGTCAACCGTACTGATGGTCAATTCTCTTTTCAGCATTGAGTAATATAGCTTCCGTACAACTTCGACCAACCCGTTGTAGTCGCCGTAATCGCCTGTGCCGGTTTCAACGGAGGCATAACCGATCATTCTGAATGGGATTACCGGTTTATCCTTTTTATACTTTTCATCAATGGTCAGCCAGTGGTGGAGTTCGGGACCTTCATTGATAACCTGGGCCAACTGTTTCAAAAAAATACCCACATGGATTTTACGGCCATCGGAGTGAGCGATTGTATTCCGCATTACATTCTGCAACTGGCGCACTGATATACCACTTTTTCCTTCTTCCGGATAATGTTCGTTCCAGAGGTAGCGCATGAATTCATCATCAATCAATTTTAATTCTTCGTTGGTGAACAGATCTGTTTCCTTCAGATTTTTGGCGCTGGGGTGGGTGATAATCAAATTTGCGTATGAATCAACATTATAGCGACTTAGTCCCAATCGGAGCATTGCATTGCGGAATGGATGCCAATGGGGCAATTCCTGAATGGTTCTGACAGGATCTTCGTTTTGTGAACAATAGATGAGAAGTTTTTGTTCCGGTGTTATCAACCGATAGAGCTTTTTTTTCTCTTCACTCCACTGCTCTGGGAATGATTTACGCATGGGAGGTAACAGTCGGGAGAGTACGGCATAATAAGCAGCAATCCTGAGCAGGTTAGGATCTACATCGTATTCCTCTCGCATATTAGACATATCCCGTTTTAAGATATCCATTTCGGAATTGGCGTCCAGCAAGTAATTGACAGGAATACGCTCAATGCGATCCAGGAGTTTGGAAGCGTCCAGTTGCCGGTCCAGGTTCTTCATCTCTTCTATGTTTGTAGTGATAACAACAGTGTTATCAACCGAAGCCTGCGTCGATTCAATGGAGACCTTTCCGCTTCCCAGCAACATCAGCAAAGGTTTGTAATCCTTTTCCTGGGAACCGTCATGCAAACCAAAAGCATCATGAATATGCAGGATTCCCCGATTGGAATCAACAATGGCCCCGCTGTAATTATAGAGTTGTTTACCCGGAAGGTGTTTGTTCAGAATACTGGTGTTCTTGTTGTCCAAAATGATTGGATTGACCCTCGCCCGCAGATGAAAAGTATCATCAATATTTGAGATCCCCTTGGCCTGGGCAGTAGAGAACTCTATCTCCTCAACATAGACATATTTTTCCAGAACCTCATAAAGGGAGAGATCTTTGTTTATGGGGTTCTGCATCAAACCCTCCAGGATATCCAGAGTTCGTTTATCCAGGGTTGCATTAAAAAAGAAACTTGGAATTTTCATTTCACCTGTTGACCGGTGTTTCTCCTTAATGTGGTCAAATAAGACCTGTCGGGGTTGGACAATGGCGCCGTCAGGCTTCTGCATCGTAATTGGAATCAGCAAAATAGGATTGTGATGAAAATGCGACCTGGATTCAAACGATCGGCCCTGGGAATTTGAAAACTTAAAGCAGAAGGTATGGAGTTTAACTGTATTTTCCTTGGTGTATTCCTCCAGAGCTCTGACAATCAGATCCACAATATTTGTTTTACCCGAGGCGGGGGGGCCGACCAGCACTATTCCCCGGTTTGATCCTGCTTCATTGTCAAAAGAGGCAATAACATCCACAATGTGTTTGATACAGTGTTCCTGACCGAATACGGCGTTGATTCCCGTTGAAAAAAGATCCTTGAAGATGTTGTAACTGATAATCGGCTGTCCGCTGCGAACAACAATCTCGAATCCGAAGTATTCTATGGCACTTTTAATCAAGGAGGCAGATGTCTGCAGGTAATCATTGGGATTGTTGATAACTCCTTCAATGAATTCGGAAAATCGGATACTTTTTTTTCTCTGATAATTTAACAGTTCCTTTAAATCCAAGGTTTCCATGGCTGTTTTTTATGGCGTAAGGTTAAATAGGATTTTGATTTTTTAAAGGCTTATCGGTTTCTGATTATTATCCAATCGCTCCAGAACCTGTTCAAATGGAACCTCCTTCATAGCCCTTTCTTCGAATTTCCGATTTGAATACGAGTATAGCTTTTCTCCCGATAGCAGGGATACTGCGCTTTTCCAGATGTAGTTAATATTCTTCAGGGTCGGCTCTATCCAGGTTTTTCTTAAAACACGACCATCGTTTCGGTGAAAAAGCAAAAGTCCTCCGTCAATAAAATCGGTATCAATGACATAAATTCTTGGCCGCTGAAAATGGGTAAAAAAGCTTAGCATCTCCTCCTTCACCATTTTTGGATCAAGCCAGACATAATAGTTATTCTCTTTAACAACTGCTTCTTTATTAATACCATAGTGTTCGGCATGTTGTTTGATAATCCTGTTCAGGTGAAATTCATAGACGAGATCTTCGGTCAAAAACCGTCTTATAAACTCATAATCGGTGATGGTTCTGACCAGGTGGTTCATGCATTCCAAGGGATTCAACCCCGTTTCCTTATTCCATTTCCTGCGAGTTTCCACATCCATCTCTTCCATATAGTCCAGAGAGACTTTTCCTTTTTGATACAGCTCCTCAATGTGATTCCAGAGGTGATACCCCAGGTGATAAGGATTTCTCATAAAAAATGGTCTTGGGGCACAAACCCCGGAAAATACTTTGGAATAATCGATAATCCCTTTGACAGCTTTTTCCTTGAACAGTTCCAGCATGATTTTCTTTTCCCAGTACATCGCCCAACCTTCATTCATGATCTGGGTTCGAATAACAAAGTCGTGGGTGGAGTGGGAAACATACATGTAATCCAAAATCGCCTGTTCCGCCCGACTGGTTGGGGCGTAGTTTTTCAGGAAACCGAGAATATCCTGGCAGGGACGGTAGAGACGAAATCCGGTGCGGCTGATCTGTTCCTGATGATTCTTTTTCTGCTGCTCTTTCTCAAACGCGTTCAATGGATCACTGGTTTTGAGAAGGTTTTCCATTGTGAAGGAGAAAGGACGATAGTACTCTTTTGATTTAATTTCATCGGGAGAAGGTTTGGACTGTTTTCGGGGGTGAATGTCACCTTCAACCGAATGATCAAGATTATATTGAGAATGAGGGGAGATAAGTGGAATAACGGATTCACAGGCATTCCAGTATGTCAGGTATTTTTTTTCTCCCATCTGCTGTTGGCCGGCGTTCACCTTTTTAACCAGATACATCACATACTCGGTTCGATCCGGATTTGAATCCTTAAGAACATTAAGCTCGGAAAACTCACAATGTCCTACAACATGAGCCATGACTGATGCCTGCATCATTGCAGAATTGGTGTTGTTCAAATAGGCATAGGAGGGATTTCCGGTTTGAACAACTTCATAATAAAGGGCGGATTCCTGACCGGATTCAATGCGGAACTTTTTTGTAACCATCCGCTTGCCTTCCCAAATATTGACCGGACTGGTGGGGTAAACGTGTTTTTCCAAAAGGGACGCAAATTCAAGTTGATCAAGGATAAAGAATCTAATCTCAGGAAGTGTCCGTCCCATCTGCCCGGCAAAATACTTCACCCGTTCTTCCAAATGAGCGAGTGTTTTATCAGTGGATATAAGTCTCATAAGAATAATTCCGATTGAATTAGATTGAGTATCTTGAGCGAAACCAGTATTTTTTTCTTATGCCAATCAGATTTCCTGAAACAGGGTTTTGATCGCATTTATGGTATCCGATTTTCTGTGAATTTTACTGAGCCGCACGATTCTGTCCTTGATAAAGTCTTTGGACAGGTCCAAAACGAGTTTGCTCCACTGGGAAGGAAGAACTTCCAGAATTCCCACGCGATTGAAAACCGGTACGATAGATTCTTTCAGGATTTTTCCGATATCCTTGCTGTCACTGCCAAAAATCTCCCCGTCACCAAAATAGAATCCATAGAAATTAGTGGAGCTGATATCATATTCGTTAAAGGCAATCTGGTAAATGAGATCAAAGACAATATATGCTCGTGTTCCTCCAATATTTCCAACCTTGTAGAACTCCTGCTCCTGAACTTCATATGCTTTGATATCATGAACGAAAAAGCGATGTTCGACATTATTGACACCATAATTAAAGTCCAGCCAGTTTTTGATAAAATTGACCAGTCGCTTTTCCATCTCTAATCTTTGTCCATGGGTCGAATAAGAGATATCCCCCATGTAGAAAACAACGGCTTTAAACTTAGGGTTTTCAACGCGTTCCGGGATTTTGTAACGCCTGTCTCTGCGCCTGAAATCAACGGTATAGTCGTTCTCCACCGGGTTGTATTTTCCAGTACCGATGCTGCTACGCAAGGCTCTTTTGAAGGTCCTTTTTTTATCGAGAATAACCCCGGTGGTACCGAAAGTCTTAAATTCATAGGAGACCTCTTTAATTTTTCCTTTCCCCTCTTTTAGCAGGTTGGGAAGGTGCAGCTTTTCCTTTAAAAGCTGCATAAATCGATTAAAAGGAAGATTGAAAACAATTTTCCCTCCCTCCCTGCCAGGCCCCCGGCCGCCTTTACCGCCACCTTGCCCCTCATCACCATAAACAAAGGTAGGTGGAACAATATCGTCCATCTCAATAATGATCTCACTACCTTTATCCCCTAAGGTATCCAGATTTCCCTCATTGAGAATCTCCTCAATGGCATCCTCAATTTTATCTTCAATAAAATCATTAAATGCTCCTTCGGATTCGTTTGAGGATATTTTATCTTCCAGCATAGTCTGTCCGTATATAAAATGATTTTTATTTCTCAAGCCAAAAACCTGAGTTTTTTAAGAAACAATACTGGATGCATTGGCAGTTATGGTTAAAGCCTGGAAAGCACATTTACCGCAATACCCTTTGACATCTATAAGGTACTTAATGGTTTCATTCAAATGCTCCTGTTCTTTGATATTAACATTGGCAGCGCTGGTTCCGCTTTTAATCCAGCCCAGTAATTTCATGTTTTCGCTGGCTTTGAATTCATTTTCAAAAACATATTTCTTAATGGCATTCTGGTAGGAGGGTTCATCTTTGAGCAGTACCGAATAACTCACACTGGCAATGGCATCACTTAGCTCTTTTCGGAAAATTTCCCTATCTGGAATCCCAAGATACTGCTCAATGGCTTGCATGAACTTCTCATCAGGTTGCACATCCATCTGGGTTACGTCGTGTTTTACCTTAGCCCTGTGTGCATAAGCTCTTACATGATCCGTGTATTTCTTCCAGGTGGTCTCAATCACCGAATCATCACGTAAGATCGCACTATAGACATCGCTGGCAATCTGCCCGAAGATCCAGTTTTTCGCCAATGGCGTAATCTTCTCCACATAGTGACTCAGCTTGGTTTTTTCCGTGGCAAACAGGTCTTTCAAGGAGTTTTCAGATCTTACATAAAGATCCAACGGCGTCACACAGGGATTTTGTAAAGCGACTGAGGTTAAGAGCGCATGGTCGCCCGATTCGGTTGATAACTGGTTGATATTGGCTGCATATTCGCTAATCTGGAAGTGATCCGTATACTCAATAATGTTCTGTATGAAACGCGGATCAAGTCCAAAAGTACCTTCGGAAGGTTTGACATATTCAAACTCCTCGATGATCATTTTGGCCATGTTGTTGTCTACTCCGCTGTCAGCTCGCCCTGCATAGATCAGTGCTTTCTGGAGGAGAGAAAGGCTCTCGTTTTGTTTGGAAGCGTATAACCTCGACATTACTGCAATTAAACTTAAAAAGGACAAGCTGTGCGGGGCGATATGTGCTTGATGTTTTTTCCCCTTGTGCCAATTCCTGGTCTCATTGGAGTACGAAAAAGCATAGATTTGTTCCTCCTGTTTGTAATTAACGGACAGCGGCATCTCAATAAATGTGGTCCTGGATCTCAAGGCTTCAAAGGTTGGATTTCCCATGAACATGTTGTATTCATGGAAGTTGGTGTGACCAATAATAACGCCATTAAATGGAATTGGCGCCTGTCCTTCCGGCTTGAAAAAACGATCCTGGGTGGCAAACAACAATTCATAAAGAAACTTATCCGAGAGTTTTAGAATCTCGTGGATTTCAACAAATCCGTTGGCTCCGGCACAAAGTTCTCCTTTATAATCATGAACCAGGGGATGAGACTCACTGCCAAATCTTGGAAGAAGGCTATAGTCGATATTTCCCACCAGGGAACCGGCCTCCTGACTTTTCTCGTCCCTTGGTGTATATGAACCGATCCCATTTTTTGTGCGGGCATCAAAAATCATCCGTTTGACTTTCAGATATGAAAGCAGCTCTCCAAACCCGATATCTTTCGCTTCCATAAAGTCCTTCAGTACAAAATCTGCATAGGGTGAAATAATTCCACCGATTTGAATTTTGAACTCGTCGTCATAATGCGGATGATTCTTCAACCATTTGTTGATCGATTTTTTATCCAGGGATTTTGTCAGATTTTTACAGAAGGATTCCCTGATATCCATGGGAATTACCAATAAGGGTGGTTCGAAAAGGGGAGCCGGCAGATAGTAAATATCTCCCTCCTTGAACAGGGCTTTTTCTTTTAAGCGGTCATCAATGGTTGGCAATAGCAGGAAATAGGTTTTTCCGGCTTCCGATGAGGAATATCGTTTGAGAGCGGTTTTGATTCCATCCATTGATCTTGATTTAGCTGATCCGGGAGGACCCAATAGAATCCAAAGCCGCTTGGAAGCTTCCATTCTGCGGCTGGCGTTGTGGATTTTTTCAACCAGATTTTCCTTGGCTTTTTGTTGACCGAAAACGATATACTCTCCGACCGCTTTTTCCGTTTCAAAGAAGTGATAAGTATGCTTGACCGGTTTTCCGGAAACCATCATATGCTCCACACCTTCAGACAACATCATATCATGCAGCATTTGAGTTGAATCTCTCGTAATCCAAGGTTCGATTCTTGCCAGTTCCAGATACTCTTCAAAACTCAACACTTCCTGTTCAACTTTTACTCTTTCTTTGGATTGATTAATCAGATCATTTAATATCTGTTTCATATTCGGCTCCCTGTTATTTTCGGAATCGGTTTGGGGAAAAATCCAACTAAATGCAAGAAGATATACCTTGCCTTCCTGCCAGCCAATCTTAAAAGTCGTGCCTGAAAAAACCAAAGTCAACGTATAATGCTTTACTACTTTTTGGGTGCAGTATACTACTTTTAATTTACAAAATGTAGAGAAAAAAAATGTTTTTATTGCTTATCCTACCAGTCGGTTGAAAAGCGGTGGATGGAAAGGCTATAAATGTATCAATATCTCAGGTAGTAACCTGAGATGACATCTCAAGATTATTTCTCTTAAGATCTATTTCCAATAGACGGAATATAGTTTGTAGATACTATTTTTCAATAAAGAGGCAGAGAGGTGAGGCAATTCCGATTTGGATGAGACTGGTAACCAGCTGAAAAAATAACCTAATGTAATTTTTGGATAATAGATAGAAGAAAACAAAAAACTGGTGAGAGTAGATGCTCAATAGATAATAGTATTTCACTTGTAATTTACTGATTTATTATTAATTATTCCAGGTTGAGCCTGTATAAAATGTAAAGGATTTTAGATGAAAATAGAGATCTGCTAGTTTTCATCTACCCGGGTTGTGTGTTTAACTCATGCTTTGATCAAATGCTCTGGTACCCAGGTTTCCATAGCGGTGATAGTTGTGACATATACTTTGACTGCGATAATAGTGCAATAGTTCAATCCTACCCTCCATCATCACCTTGGACTTGGCTATATATTGTCCCAGAAGAGCCGCTGCTATTATCACGGAAACGGGAACTCTTGAAGGATCTGCATATCGAAGCCGATCTATTTCGGGGAGCATTTTAATCAACTCCTCATCCGATTGCCGAACGATACGCACTTTGCTTATCAACTCTTTTCGCTTTTTGTGTTCCATGAACCTGGTTTTTTGCGTTTCCAGATCGTGCGGAATGCTAACCATAACTTTGCAGTGAGCAATTTGGGCAGCCACAATACGGGCAAGTATGTCAAAAAGAGTATCTTCCGGGTGTACTCTGATGACCAAGCTACCTATGGGAAAGTAGCGAAATATATTGTCTTGTCCTCTTAAGTGGAAGAAGTCCTTCTCAATTCTGAACTCATGATTGGCATGATACAGGTAACTATTTAAGGCACGTACCGTTTTCTGAATATCCTTCTGAAACTCCTTAAATTCTTCGTGATCTGCCTTCTTCATCCATGATTTTGTCAGTCGCAGTAATTTTCGATCATAATTGGTGGCAACCTCAGCCGGTGATCCTACCTCCTCAAAATTGAGAAACTGGGTCACATAATTAGGGCCTCCAACTTTGATTTGCGGTCCAAGGGCCGACTTCCCGGTGCCTCCGAATGGTTGTCTTAATGTTACAGCCCCAATTGTACTTTTGTTAATATAGAGATTGCCCGCATTGACTTTACTCTTCCAGTATTCCTGTTTTCGCTTGTCAAGACATTCCAGACCTGCGGTTAATCCATATAATGTCTGGTTTGACAATTCAATGGCATGCTCAATGGTTTGTGCTTTCATTACACCGAGAATGGGACCGAAAAACTCAGTTAAATGCGTGAATGATCCCGGCTGTACGTCCCATTTTATGCCAGGACTCCAGAGATAAGGGTTATCCGCAAGGTTTTTTGGTTTTAGAGCCCAGCTTTCTCCTTCTTCCAGGGTTGTCAAGGCTCGTTTCAGGTCATTCCGGGGAGGTGCTATCAAGGGACCACTTCGATTTTCGAAATCCCAGACAGATCCGGTTTTAAATGATCTTGCGGCGTCCACCAGAGATCTCTTAAAAACAGGGTCTTCATATACCTCTTTTTCCAAAATCAACAGGGAGGTGGCTGAGCTCTTCTGCCCACCACAACTGAAAGCAGAGCAAACAATATTATCAATGGCCTGGTATCGATCTGAAACAGCGGTAACAATAGTAGCATTCTTTGCTCCTGTCTCAGCGAATAGATTTAAGTCTGCCTTTGTTGCCAGCAGTTTCATCCCGGTGACTGTTCGGCAATTGAGAATAACAAAATCAACAGCGGGGTGAGTACATAGTAATTTACCAATCTGTTCTCCAGGTCCCGGTAAAAACTGCAGTGTATTTTTGGAAACGCCGGCATTCCAGAAACACTGGCACACCAGCCAGGCTGACAGAACAGATTTTGAAGAAGGCTTCAAAATAACCGTATTACCCGTGGCCAAAGCAGCTGCAATCCCTCCGCAGCTTGCTGCTATTGGATAATTCCATGGTGAGATTACGACACCTAAACCTTTTGGTTTTAAATTAAGATTCCTGATTTCTATGTAAGCTTTCAAGGAGTGCGGGTAGTACTCAACAAAATCTATGGCATCACTTATCTCCCGATCAACTTCAACGATCGACTTGCCAATGGTAGCTGCGGTTGCCCCGATAAGATCTGCTCTGGATTTTCTAAGTTCGATTGCAGCTTTGGATAAAACCAGATGTTTTTCATTGTGGGTTTTATTCCGCCAGCATTCCGGATCTTTTTTGGCTGCTTCAATGGCAGCTTCAACGTCTCTATCATCTCCCAGGGTAAAATCAGCAATTGGAATCTGTCCTGTTGACTGGGAATGATCAAAGCACGTTCTGGTCTTTCTCCCTGTTCTTATCTCCTGACTGCCTATGAGTAAAGGAATCTCGACGGGAATGTTTCCCGGGGATTTCTTCCATTTCCGTCGAATCTGGTTTGCCCAGTTACGATTGGAGGCAATAGACCAATCGGTTTTGGGTTCATTATTAAATTTCCCCAGGTGATAGCTTCCAACTTTTTCAAGATGGGATTCACGATTCCTATCCTGATTTCTATGGGTGACAACCGTTTCTTCCTCTTTGTGCCAGTAAGAATCAATGAATTTTTTTTCCAGAAGGTACCAATCTCTTGAATTTGAGGTTAAGCCGCTGGCATAACGCAGAAAATAGTCTTCTGAAGTGTTTTCATTTAATCTCCGAATCAGGTAAGAAATCGCATTAATAAATTCATTTTTTGAGGCTACCGGTGCGTATAAGACCATCTCCAAAGGAATAGTACGAAGAACCTTCTGGATATGGCCGGCGACTCCGATTAGCATCTCAAAAGTCAAATACTCTAAACTATTGACTGATTTCGCCGCCTGGTATGCATAGGCAAGTTCAAATATATTGTGTGAAGCAATACCAAGTTGTACGGCTTTGTAATTATTATTTTGAAAACCGAAATCGATCATCCGTTTGAAATTGGCATCAACTTCTTGTTTAGTATCGAACGTGGCAAGGGGCCAACTGTGTATTGAAGCGTGAACCTTTTCCATTTCAAGATTGGCTCCTTTGACGATTCTCAATTTTACCGGGTTACCGCCGGATGCCACTCTTTTACGTGCCCATGCAGTTAACTCTTTTTGGACGAAAAGTGAGTTTGGAAGGTAGGACTGAAGAGAAATGCCCGCCGTATGGTTTTTAAATTCAATCTGATCCAACGTGCGTTTGAATGCTTCTTTGGTCAGTTCAAACTCCGCGTAGTCTTCGACATCCAGATTTACAAACTTGGGAACCTGTATCCCGTTTTTATAAGTATAATAATGAGATTGGGCAGTTCGGTAGATTTGAGACAACCTGATGATGAGTTGATTGAGAGAGTATTCAAAAGCCAGTGTCTGTATCTGCGGAAGGATAGAACTTATCTTCAGAGAAACACATTCAACCTCCGGATCCTTAAGATAAGATGTAATCCTGTGGAGTCGTCCAGTTGCTTCCTCTTCTCCCATTATGGGTTGTCCCAGGTTTACCAGGTTTAATCGAATACCTTCCTGACGCTTTTTTCGCAATATTGCTTTCAGGATCTCTTTTTCTCCCGGGAGAATGGTGTTCTCACTGTCTCTCCTCATCGTATTTATTATAATGGGAACACTAAACCGTGGAAAATAATGTCCCAGGGTAATGAAAAACCACATCAGAAAGATATCCCACAGATTAAAAAATTCGGGAAATGCGCTTCGCTTTAACAGGAAGATTATCTGATCGGCTACTCTCACCATATCATTCGAGCGAAAGCACTGATCGATCATTTTTGTCAAAAACGCCTTGTCCAAAGGATGCAGAATCAGTTTATTCAGGCGGATCTGGTTCGCTTTTTCTTCAGCTGTTATCAAATCGTTGGCATAATCTTGCCACTCTTTTGCCAATGAGATTACATTCTCCAAAAAAAGATCGGGTCGATTGTCAGTCATGGATTATCAGTTTGTGATCAGCGAAGAGCGGTTATTTTATTAACACAACAAGCAAAAAAAAAGACGATAAAATCTTTCTCGACATTATCACAAACATTGGCTTGAAGCAATTTTTTATCTTTGAGTTTTTGAGGGAGGAAAAAACAATCTGTTTTTGCCTATTTTCTAGGAAAACGGAGATGGCAGATGCTCTTTAAACTGCCTGAAAATGACAGCTGACAAGAAACTGCCAGATAACTATTTGATTTATTGATGATTATGCAGAATTGATATTTATTTCCAATTTTAGGCAAGGAGAATGCATAAATTTAGATGAAAATCTTGGAATCTTTTTATCATTGGAGGAATAATGGAAACGAGATATCGACCATACTACTGCTACTTGAACAGAGGCGTTCCGATAGTCGTCGAAAACAAGCCTGAAAATTTTACCAGTCTTCCCTATTCATACCAGACTCAATGTCCAAATATTGAGGTGGCTAAGATGACCTATCAGACAAATCTGAAGATTATGCAATGGCGATCAGTAGAGAACTAAATCAAGACACACCATTCCAGTATACACAGTATAATCCCTGTGTTGGGTTAGCCATGCAACCGGTTTTTTTGCACAGCCAGATCCAATTCTGCTGTTTATTAACAAGGATAGCTGTGACCTGCATTTGTAGGTTCTGACTTCTCTTATCAAAACTTCTCCTCAGAATTACTCTTAACTCTTCTCTTGCACTGCGTCCCTTATTTAACGCGGGATTTAACCAGTATCTTGTCAAGTTTACCGGGAGCCCATTTGCTGAGAAAAAATCCTAATTTCTCTCTGAAGCCTGCCGGGTACACATCACGCTTTCGGCTCTTAATGGCGGACAGAATAATCTCCGCAGCCTGGTCAGGTTTAAGTCCCGCAGCAATAGCATCATCCATCTTACCATAGGGTGTGCCGTTGGCTGTCAGCGCATTTAATGAACCGTTTGTTTTTACAAAACCGGGACTTGCCACCATAACATGAATCCCCTTGTCCATGTTTTCAAGCCTGATACAATCCATGAATCCCTGCAAGGCATGTTTGCTGGCATTGTATCCGGCGCGTTCCTGTGTGGAGTACCGACCCATCATGCTTGAAACCGCCACAATATGACCGTTGGTTTTTTCAATAAACGGCAACGCTTGTTGATAGAGATATATCATGGAGAAGAAGTTGACCTCCATAAGATCCCTGTAGGTTTGGATATCTGTCTCGGCAGCGACCGCTCTCATACTGACACCAGCATTGTGAATCAATCCGTCCAGTTTCCCAAATGTTTCAATGGAAGCCTGGATTGCCTGTTTACAATCTTGCTCCCGGGTTACATCACCCTGGCATACCAGAAGTCGACTTTTTGACATATTATTCAACTGCTCAAGCTTTGCTTTTGTCCTGGCCATAATGGTGACCTTTGCACCATCCCGGTTGAGAAGCATGGCCAGGGAACGGCCAATTCCGGAGCTTGCACCTGTGACGATGAAACTCTTATCTCTGAAAAACCGATTCATGTTGATTGCTCCTTATTTGATGATGATCCTTTAAAGACGGGTTTTCTGCCTTCAAGAAAAGCGTTGACACCCTCTTTGGCATCTTCTGAAAAGATGTTATCTAAAAAAGTCTTCTGTTCCATTTTCATGCCGACTTCAAATCCCTTTTGTATTCCGACGTTTAAACACTGTTTTATTTTCGCTATCGCCCCTGTAGCTTGACGAGCCAGTCGAACACAATAGTCAAAGGACTCCTCAAATAGTTTCTCCTCCTCCACAACCCTGTTAACTAAGCCAACAGCCAGGGCTTCTTCCGGCAACAACTGCAGTCCCTTGTACATCATTTCAATGGCTTTTGCTTTTCCGACGATTGGCCATAAACGCTGGGTTCCTCCAAACGCCGGTATCATTCCCAACCTTACTTCCGGTAAACCAATTCTTCCGGAACCTTTGGTCATGAATCTGAAGTCGCACAACAAAGCCAGTTCCAGTCCACCACCCAAACAATGTCCATTGATGGTTGACAAGGTTGGTATGGGTAATGATTCAAAATCATTAAACAGCTTATGAACTTCAGGTTGGCGTTTAACAAGCTCTTCATCAATCTCTTTTAACGAATTCAGATCATCACCGGCCGAGAAAAATCCCGGACATTCACTGGCAATCATTGCTGCTCTGGCTGTTTTGTTATTTTGCAGGTTGTAGATAATTTTTTTTAAATCATCGAAACAGGGAACATCCAAGGCGTTCACAGGTGGATTATTCAATGTAATAATCGCAACACTCTCTTGTATTTCATATTTCAGTACTTTCAAATCCATTTTTTCTCCCAATGTTAATACCGGGCAGGACGGTCGCCAGGAAATACCACCCTGTCTGATAATGTATTGTGAAACACAGCTCAGGGTAACATAACATATATCCAATCATTAATCGTTAAAATCGGAACCTGTCAAATGCAAAACTGCAATAAGTGTATTACTGTCATCTAAAAAGGTTAATAATTCATATTAGCAATATGATATTTGGCATTTTTGAGTGTTTACTATAAGAAATTTATTGACAAGATCATAATGCCAACTTATATTTTGGGCATACATTAAACTGAAGGAGAATAAAGGGGCAGGGTCAAATGAAGCAAAACGCTGAATCCAGGAAAACAAAAACCGTCAATAAAACCAAAAACAGATTAAAAAAGATCGCTATTTTAGAAGGGGCATTAGAAGTTTTTGGCGAAAAGGGATTTGAGGCAACAACCATCACAGCCATCTGTAAATCGGCAAAAATCGCGGATGCCACTTTATATGAGTATTTTGAATCAAAAGAGGATGTCCTGTTTTCCATCGCTGAACACTATACCCGTCAGCATCTTGATAACATGAAGCGGGTCAGTCATTTCATCCATAATACCCGCGAAAAGATGCGCCTCATAATCCAATCCTACCTTGAGTTTTATGAAGATAATCCCCTTTATTCTTCTGTTGCCCTGTTAAACCTGAAGGGCAGTCGAAGTTTCCTTAAGTCACCTGCATACCAGGTAGTAAGAGAAGCATCCCGATCGATTGTTGATGCTTTTAATGAAGGGGTGGAGAAAAGGATATACAGGGACGATATTGATGGTTACCTGGTGAGGAATTTGGTGCTGGGATTTATTGAACATTTAACCATCCAGTGGTTGCTGGTGAAGCGTCCTGATAAAATTTCGCTATTTAGGGATACTATTTTTGACATGGTGATGCAATCGATTGAGAAGAAGTCATGAGACTGGTAATTGATCACCTACTAGTGGTACGAATTAGGTTTGTCCTGGCATACAAAATGCCGATAATTTTAGATGATTAATAAGAAATTTATATTTATATGAAATAATAGAAAAAATTTCTGGGCCGATTGATTGCCTTTGGTATATTCCATTTAATTTATTGTAATCAATGATTAAATTAAGGAAGAATCAACCATGGCCAATCAAGAATTTCCAAATTACTCATTTCCCGATTCAGAAATTGATCAACTACGTAAATACAGAGATCAACAAGACGATGCTCGTTTACAAGTTCGATTCATAGCCATCTTAATGATTGCTGAGAAACTGAGTCTTGAAACGATTTCCTCAATCATCGGAAAAAGTAAAAGAACCATCGTACGATGGGTTAACATGTACATGGAACGGGGTATAAACAGTCTGTGTTCATTTCAGTATCAACCGAAACAAGCCTATTTTAAAAAAAACAAATCGGACAACTAATAGACTGGGTCAGACACACGTGTCCTGCAAATAGAATAGTGATTAAAGATTACATCATTAGTGAGTTTAACATTACGTATTCATTAGACGCTATTAGCAAGCTTCTAAAACGAAATGGTATCAAAAGACTAAGACCTAAGTTAGTACCTGGTAAACCACCAACACTGGAAAAACAGGTCAATTTCATTTTGCATTACTTCCAAATAAAACGTTTCGCAGAACAAGACTCTGGTTTGGTACAACTGTTCGGAGATGGTATGCATCTGGTGCATCAAGTCATACCCGATTACTGCTGGGGAGATCCTAAATCTCCACCCATGTTTAATTCAAACTCAAGTCGGCAACGCCTGAATATTATGGGGGCATATGACTTGATCGATCAACGGTTTATCCATTTGTCCTGCGAAAAACCATATGATGAAACCAAAAGCATTGAGTTTCTTGAAAAACTTGTTAATAGCTATCCCCAAAAACACTCAATCGTTCTATATCTCGACAATGCTCCATATTTTAAAAGTAAAGTCGTTCAGGCATGGTTACAAGACCACCCTCAAATGATAATTGAATATTTACCGGTATATGCTCCAAACCTGAATCTCATAGAACGATTATGGCGTTTTGTAAAAGGACACCTGGTGAAAAACCGCTATTATTCTGAATGTAAAACATTCAGGTTATTGAACAATCTAAAAGAATATTCAAAAAAACTGAGATTACTAATAACGGATAACTTTCACTTGGTTGCGCAATACTAATGCCAGGACAAACCTAATTCGTATTAGTATACTACAGGTAGTTGTTAATTAACGACAGTTTGATTAGGGCTATTGACCAGGAGGTAATCATGATAGTAATGCATGAATAATAACGAATTAATCTCCTGACGTTGAACGACGACAGTTTTAAGGTAGTATAATTCACTGTCTCTTTGAGAGATAAGCTGCAATGACAAGTTTCTTTGACCATCGCCCCGGAAAAAAGCTGTTACTTTTCTGCCTTGTTCTAATCTGGGCAATGTTTCCATTGGTGAGTCTGGCACAAGGCGAAGCACCCGGTGTTTATCAGTCAGCCCAATCCTTTGCCGACTCCAGAAACCTTAATGTTTTTGAGGAACCCGATTTACAGTCTAAGATCATCGGATCTTTGATCTATGGAGAGTCAATTGTGATTGAGATCGGATCCGAAGTGCAAACTGAATCGGGAACCTGGCTGAAAATTATATCACCATTTAATGGCTATTATTTAAAAACCCATGCCGGAGACGGTTCGAGTCAGACTGCCGGGAAGAGTGAACATATCGACTATTTCTCAAAACCTGCTTCACCCGATCAGCAACAAACGGAAATGGCTGCAGAAAACGAAGAGGCTACGAAAACGATGGATCAGGCGAATGAAGTGCCTGCGGAAGAAGATCAAACAAGCAATCAATTAAAAGAGTATTTCAGCGATTGGTTAGACAAAAAAAAAGACCGGTTTTCAATAGGTTTGGGGCTGAGTTTGATCACCAGCCCAGAAGAGGGCTTTCTCTCCAGTACTGTCATTCCCCTGGATATTCATCTGAGTTTTCCAAAAAACTATAAATTGTTATCAAAAGCCAGAATCGGGTTGAATAGTATCTCGTATAGCGGGAATGGCAACCAGATTGCTTTGATGAGCGTGTATGGTGCCTTTATTGTGAAGACCGATGAGGTTCAGATTGATGATACGGAAGTTTTTGCATTGATCGGTCCGGCATACATGTCTGCAAGTATTTCAGGCGATGCTTCGGGATCATACCAGGGATTTGGCCTGGTTGTAGGGTGTGGAGGGTATTACAAGTTATCACGCAAAATAGGAATCGGGGGCCAGTGGGTCTATTTTAGCAATCAGGCTGATATGGGTGGTGTTCAGGTCGATATCGGATCTAAACAGATTCAACTGATCGGAGTTTATTCTTTTTAGTAACCCAACTTTCCCACTTCCAGAAATGTAAGAATTATAATTGGATTAGCAATATAAACATATAAACATATAAACATATAAATATATAAATATTTCAGCTTAATGGAAAAAGGAAGACAGGAATCAGGAGACAGAATAAGAAAGGAGTCGCTACGCTCCATTGGTATAAAAATATGTAAAATACGCCAAAGGTGCTTAGATTATCCTTCTGACTCCTAGCTCCTGTATTCTCGCTTACTAACACCGAAGAAAAAAACAGAAGAAAAGCAAAACATGCAATTCATTAGGTTGGGAAAGTTGAGTTGGTAACCATTATTTGGATACTGAACGTTCACTTATGAGGCAGGTTTGCCTGTTAGTAGTTGATCAAGCACCTTTTTCCCAGATTTGATTCAGGTATTATGACTGTTTTTGTCTCGTGACTCCATGGTTATTAGTACCTTATGAGTTTATCCGGGTTAGAGATCATAGAAAGGTGGATTAGTCTCCTGTCGGAGATTATAAAAAACAGGACTTTTGTGTCCGGTTTGTTATTAATCAAGTCATCCCAGGGATGGATGGGATCGTCTCAATTTAAAAGGAGTTTTTATGGATATCAATGATATCAAAACCGTAGCTGTAATTGGTGCCGGAGATATGGGGCATGGGATAGCCGAGGTCGCTTTGATTGCCGGTTATCGGGTGAATCTGCAGGACATCAAGCAGGAATTTGTGGATAAAGGCGTTAATAGGATTTATGAAAGCCTGGAAAAACTGGTGTCCAAGGGAAAAGTAGAGGCCGGTCATTTTGAAAAAATAAAATCAGAACTGTTAAATCCCTTTGTGAATATTGAAGATGCCGTTTCAAATGCGGATCTGGTTATTGAAGCCATTCCCGAGATTATGGAACTGAAGAAAGCCACTTTTGAGAAGATCGATAAAGCTGCCCCTAAACACGCGCTGCTGGCTTCCAATACGTCAACCATGAAAATTACGGAAATTGCCAGTGTAACCCAGAGAAAGGATAAGGTTTTGGGATTACATTACTTTAATCCGGCTATCTTAATGAAACTGGTTGAGGTGATTCGGGGAGATCAAACCTCTGATGAAACCATGCAGATCGGATATGATTATGTTATCAAGACCAAAAAAGTTGCAGTCAGGGTGGAAAAGGATATCCCGGGTTTTATTGTTAACAGGGCTCAGGCACCTTCCGGTGTATTGCTCGGTTGTTACCTCGATAATAACATTGCCACACCTGAAGAGGTAGATGCCACTATGAGATCCCTGGGAATGCCGATGGGTCCTTACGAAACAATGGACTATACCGGTCTGGATATCAATTATCATGCCTCCAAGTATTTTGCACAAGCCATCCATCCCGATTTTGCCACGGGAGCTGTGATCAATGCCAAGGTGGAAGCCAACGAGTTCGGCAAAAAAACCGGGAAAGGTCTTTTCGATTGGTCAAACGGACGCCCGACCATTGACCTCTCTAAAGCAACGGATAAAATCGACCCCATGGATCTGTTAGCAGTCAATATTAATGAGGCAACCAAGATCGTTGAATTTGGTGCTTGCTCGCTGGAAGATATTGATGTGGCCATTATTAATGCCACTGGAAACATGATGGGGTTGATAGCAGTCGCCAAAGGTATTGAGCCTGCTGATCTGATCAGTCGTCTGGAAAAGCTGGCGAAGACCTACAATAAGGAGATATTTAAACCCTCCAAAATGATCCGTGATGGGGCCTATCGATAATCTGGTCCCCCTGATCGATAATCTTTTCTGGGTGGAAGCACCCGGAAAAGGCAAATTCCCTTTCTGCAACGGGTTTTTATTAACCGGCAAAGAGACTGTGCTGATCGATGCCGGGATAGGCGGGGACCTTATAAAAAAAATAGATGCACACTATAAGATCGATTCTCTTATAATCTCCCACAGTCATCCCGACCATATTATGTTCTGGCATCTCTTGTCAGACCGCCGGATTATCATGCCCAAAGAAACCCCGGATGTTATCTGTGACTTAACAATGTTGGGAAAACGGTTTACGGGAACTCTGGAAAAAGCTGAACGCTGGAAAAAAAGAATAGCAGATGGCTTTGGATTGAAAGCGATGCGGTTGCCAGATGAACGTTATGCCGAGGGTGAACATGTTGGCAATGACGAAGTAAAGCTGCGGGCAATCCATGCTCCCGGCCATTTGAACGATCACTATTGCTTTTTTCATCAGGACTCGGGATTGCTGTTGAGCACGGATATCGACTTTGATTCGTTCGGTCCCTGGTACGGCAACCCGGAATGCTCAATCGACCTCTTCAAGAAAAGCATCCAGAAAGTGCGTTCGCTTCCCTTTAGAACAGTCTGCAGCTCCCATAAACCTCCTTTGGACAGGAAGAATGGTGAGGAAGCCTTTGCTAAATACACAGCCCTTTTTGATCGCCAAAAAGAGAAAGTCTACAACCTCTGTCAGCAGCCACGAACCCTGCATCAGTTGATCAAGACCTCACCTTTTTACCGTGATCTGATGCCGGACAAGCAAGTCCAGGATATTTTCGAAGAGCAGCTAATCCGGAAAAATCTGGATCTGTTGGAGGCCGCAGGTTCGATTAAGTTGGAAAATGGCCAGTATCGACAGGTATAATCTCAGTCGGTTTTTTTTTGAATTTTTTCTTTTCTGCCGAACAAAAAGGACAAAACCAGTCATCCGGTAGATCATTGAACCTGGTTCCAGGTTCAATGCCTCCTTCGGGGTGGCCCATTTCCTCATCATAGACCCAACCGCAAACCGAACACCTGTATTTTTCCATAATCTCCATTTCTCATTCTTCGGGAAATATACTATTCAGAATCCTCTCTTCAAACCTCTCAAGTATCTGCCTGTTCTCATCCTTTCCCATATTAAAGACAACTGAAAACATCGCCATTCCTTCCAAATAGGCCACCATGGAAAACATAATCTGCTTTGCCGACTCATCTCCGAATGAACTCTTCAGAGGCTCGCAAGCGAGTTCAATCCATTCCTGGTATACTCTCTTAATTTGGGATTTGACTTTGCGATTGTTTAATGAAATCTCCCAGAGAGTGATAAACACTTTTGAGAGATTCCTGTTCAAGGTGATCTTTTCATTTGTATACTGTAAAAAGGATTTCAAGATCTCTTTCTGTGTCATATCCCCTGTCTGCTGAGCATCTCTCCAGCGGATGAATTCGTTTTTATGTTTACTCAGGATGAAGTCCACAAAACCAAGCAGGATTTCCTCTTTCTCCTTAAAGTAGTAATGCAGCATGCCATGATTAATCCCAGCTTCAGCTGCAATGTCTTTGATGGTTGTTTCCTTGTAGGATTTTTTTAAAAGACAGCGATTTAAAGCTTTTATGATCTGAAGCTGCCTTTCTTGCTGTATGTTTTTTCTGCCCATGTATGCTTTCTGGTAATAAAGGATTATTGTTCTGATCGAAAGACTATTTCAGATGATTCGATTTATTTTGTCTACTTGAATCGGAAGTATCCCGGTAATTGTCAAATATAGTTTAGTTGTTCAACTAAACAAAAATCTTTTTTATTGAAGCAATCAGAATATTTTATATTTCATTATTTCAGATATAAACGCTCTCTAACCGGAACATCTGATCTGGATTAATAAAAATGTTGAGATTTTATTTGACAAAAAATCGGATTAAAGATTAGTCTTCCAACTAACAAAATAGATTAGTTGATGGACTAATAAAAAACAGATGATAACTGTTTATGGCATCTTTTGGGAGGGTACGATGGGAATTTCAAATACTGAACTTGAGCAAATTAAGGAGCAGGCGTTTAAAGATTTTAGTGACTTTATCAGTCCCATGAAGGTTCGAACCTTAAATCAGGCGGGGATTCATCTGATGGAGGGAAAAAGAGAGGGGGCATCTGTCTGGGATATCACCGGGAAAAAATATATCGACTGCCAGACCGGCTCGGGAATTATGAATGTCGGCAGGCATAACAAAGAGATCATTGAGTCCCTGAAAAAAGCCCTGGACACCCTGGATATCGGCGTGTTTCTCTTTTTTTCCCAGCAAAAGGCGGAGCTGGCTAAAAAGTTGGCAGAAATCACTCCTGGAGAGGACCTGAATTGTACCATATTTGGTGTTGGAGGAGGAGAAGCGGTTGACGCTGCCATTAAACTGGCCAGGGGCTACACCATGAAAACAGGGATTATCTCCACGGAGAAAGCCTATCACGGGCATACCGGTTTCGCCCTTTCAGCTATCGGTCGGGCCTCTTATCGCGAGCCCTTTGAGCCCCTGATGCCGGGATTTAGTGTTGTTCCTTTCAACAATATTCAAGCGATTAAAGATAAAATGACCGAGGAAACGGCAGCTGTTATTGTTGAAACCATTCAAGGAGAGGGAGGCATAAACATTCCAGGGGATGATTATCTGCCGGAGTTGAGGAAACTCTGTGATGAGAATGAAACCTGTCTGATTCTGGATGAAATTCAAACCGGCCTGGGAAGAACGGGAAAAATGTTTGGTTGTGAGCACTGGAATGTGGTTCCCGATATCATGACTGTGGCAAAATCTTTGGGTGGCGGTATCTATCCGATTTCAGCAACCATTTATAAAAAGGAACTCCAGGACTTTTTTATTCCCCATCCCTTTATTCATCTTTCCACCTTTGGAGGCTCAGATCTTGGCTGCGTTGTTGGATTGGCAGCCATAGATTATATCCAGAAACACAATCTCTGTGAAAACGCACAACGAATGGGTGATCGGTTTCAAGAGGGATTCAGCGGATTGGTGAACCAGTATCCTGACTTGCTACTGGAAGTTCGCCAAAAGGGGTTGATGATCGGACTGCAATATACCAATGAATCGATCGGTCCCAGGATGACGAAGAAATTTGCGGAAAGAGGATTATTGGCAATTTATGCGGGCACCGATTCCAGTGTTTGCCGCATGATGCCGCCATTGGTAATAACGGCCGAGGAGGTAGATTTTGTTTTGAATGTGGTGGAAGATTCAATGAAGGAGCTTTCAAAAGAGAAGGGGATTGGCAAAAACGATTAGCGATAAACGAAAAATAAAAATCTAACTTGGACGCGACAGAAAAAGGAGAAAAATGGCTAGATCAGAAGACATTATGGAAGCATTGAAGGACTACAAGATTCAATGTAACAACAACAAGCGATTAAGACGAATGCAACGAGACTGGACAAAACTGATCCATTTTCTGGCAGAGGATACCGGGGATACCTTTACCATGGATGTGGTCAAAGGAGAAATCATAACTGTTCAGGCTGGAAAAGAAGGGACACCGGACGTTTTTATTACTGCCAACAGCGAAGATATGTGTGATATGTTCTGGGGAGATCTGAATCCGGCACAGAAATATCTGGATGGCGAAATCAGGGTCAAAGCAAGTCAGGAAGATGTGCAAAGGATTGATGCCATCACCATGATCATCTGGCCCGACACTTAAGGAGATAAAATGGCAGTATTAAAAAAAGTAATCAAACTGAGGACAGTTGTATCTTCATCGGCCGGCCTGGCGATGGCGACTTCCTGTTATCTGGCAGGATTGCAGGTTGCCATTATGACCGTGGGAGAACTGGCCTGGATCTCGATTCTGGTTGCAGGAGGGTTGTGCCTGCTATCAGCCATGTGTTTCAGTGAACTGACTTCTCTGTTCCCAACAGCGGCCGGTATCAAGCTTTATATTCAGCATGCGTTTAATGAGAAAACCGCCATTGCTATATCCATGTTTTATGTCATCGGCGGAGCGACCATTGTGGGGGCAGAAAGCTATCTACTTTCCAGCGTGCTGATAGAATCGGTCGGAGTAATCCTTCACCCCATTGCCGATCGTTTTTTCTGGCAGGTGATTTTTATTGTGCTGGTGGGTTATGTGAATTTTAAGGGCGTGGTGATCACCGGTCGAATTCAGGATTTTCTCACTTATAGTATGTTGAGCTTTCTCATTTGTGTGGGACTTTATACTTTCTGGATTAGCGGGGTCGATATTTCTACGGCCATTGAAAGTCCAAGGTTTACAATAGAAAATGTGTTTACGGCAACAGCATTGGGAGTATTTCTCTTTGTGGGATTTGAGTGGGTCGCTCCCCTGGCAGAAGAAACGGAGGATTACAAGATGGTGGGGAAAGGGATGATGCTGGCTATTGCCCTCCTCAGTATTACCTATTCTGTTTTTGTAGTAGCCATGTACAGCGGACTTACCGAGGAGCAGTTACATAGCGGTACAACAATACCCCATATAATCTTTGCCCGTAACCTGTTTGGGCCGGTTGGAGCCGCGGTGTTTATCTGCATGAGTATTCTGGCTTCCTTCACCTCATTTAATTCCGGGATTCTCAACAATTCAAGATTTGTTTATGCCATGGCCCGGGCAAACATCATCCCTCGGGTTTTCAGTAAGCTTCATTCCGAGAATGCATCTCCCTGGGTGGCGATCATATCGCTGGTGGGATTTGCCATTGTATTGAGCTTCCTGATTCTGATTACGGAGCAATTCCTTTTTATAATCGTGATGGCTGCCGCTTTGGAGTGTTTTATCTATGTAGTGATGGCTCTTTGCGTCATAAGATTGAGGAGAATATTGCCTGACAGGGAAAGAGCTTTCAAAGTCCCATTTGGCAGTGTTATTCCGGTTGTGACTATACTGGTCTTTGCTGCATTGATGCTGGGGATGTTTATTGATACCACCCGGGACAGCCTGGGAAACATTCTTTTTCACAATTACTGGTGCGCGGTTGCCATGTTGATATTTGCCTGCCTGACGTCATTTTATGCCTTCAAGATTGTCCCCGGGCTAAAACAGGCTGCTGAAGCCAGGGCGAAAAGCCGAAAACGACGACGGCCCCCAAAAGTCCAGAACTGATAGGGTAGTTTGTTTTCCAGGCAGCGTTGACCTTTTCTGCCTGGAAAGCTATTTCTGATGGTGCTAAGCCAGCAGCATTTTATCGTTGGACAACTCCTCTCCCTGTACTTCGTAGAATTTTGCCAGGAGATCCTTCACGCTCAACTTGCTTTTCTCGTCATCCCGTACGTCCAGGATGATTTTCCCTCGGTGAAGCATGATAAGTCGGTTGCCCAATTGTAGTGCGTGCTTCATTTGATGGGTTACCATCAGGGTTGTCAGGTTTTTCTGTTTGACAATGGCCCGGGTGAGTTCCAACACCTGATTGGCTGTTTTGGGATCAAGGGCTGCCAGGTGTTCATCCAATAGAAGAATATTCGGCCGAACCAGGGTTGCCATCAGCATGGTCAGTGCCTGCCTCTGCCCTCCTGAAAGGAGTCCGGCTGTGTCAGCGAGGCGATCCTCCAACCCCAAACCAAGTTGTTTTAACTCCTCCTTGAAAAACCGTCGATTTTTGGATTTAACCCCCAGACCCAGTCCCCTACTTTTCCCTCTCTTGTTGGCGATGGCCAGATTCTGTTCGATACTGGCATGGGCACAAGTCCCCATCAAGGGATCTTGAAAAACCCGGGCTATCATTTTTGCCCGTTTATACTCGGGCCAATTGGTGATGTTGTTATTATCCACTTCGATCGATCCGCTTTCTATGGGATAAGTACCGGCTATGCAGTTCAGGAGGGTTGATTTCCCGGCACCGTTTGAGCCGATGACAGTGATAAAATCCCCTTCAGTAACCTCCAGGCTGATTTCATCCAGGGCCAGAATTTCGTTAACACTGCCCTTATGGAAATATTTGATTAATCGGTTTATTGAGATCATGACTTCCTGAGCTTTTGTTTGATGGTCGGTGCGGTTAAGGCGAAAACAACCAAAATGGCGGTAATGAGGTTGAGATCGCTGGGGCTGACGGAGAAACCTCCCAATTCAAGTCCCAGTGCCAAGCCGATTGCCAGCCTGTAGATAATTGAACCCAGGAGAACAGCGAAGATTGCCCTTGGGATTGTCTTATCCCCAAATACGGTTTCGCCGACAATAACGGAAGCAAGTCCTGCGACGATGGTTCCCACTCCCATGTTTACATCCGCAGCTCCCTGGTTCTGCGCTATCAGCGAACCGCTCAAAGCCACCAAAGCATTGGATAACCCGACGCCAAGAATGATCATGGTATGGGTGTTGACTCCCTGTGACGTGATCATCTGCGAATTATCACCGGTTGCCAGGATGGAAAGACCCAGTTCGGTATAGAGAAACCAGACTACGGCCATCACAATCAGCAGGGAAATAATAATGAAAAATACCGTTGATGCCAGATGCGCTGGTACTCCCATTGTAACCAAAGGATCAAAGACGGTGTCTACAGCCAGCAGAGAGATGTTAGGCCCGTCCATTATCCTGATATTGATGGAGTACAAGGCGATCATGGTTAGAATGGAGGCCAGCAGATGGAGTATTTTTAATTTTGTATTGAGTAAAGCCGTAACCGCTCCGGCCAGGAATCCACCGATTACAGATAGTAGCAGGGCGACAAAAGGGTTAATGCCGGCTGTAAGTGCCACAGCCGTGATGGATGCTCCCAGGGGGAGGCTTCCGTCAACAGTCAGGTCCGGAAAATCGAGAATCCGAAAAGTCAGATAGACTCCGATTGCCATGATCCCATAGACAAGCCCTTGCTCCAAAGCACCTAAAGCAGCATAAAAAGTCATGAGGGTTTAATTGATTTGAAAAAAGATTACTGAAGATTCAGCAGGATTTATTGCCCAAATTGGAAATAGCGGCAATAAATCCGTTAGCATTGATTGGTCAATAAATCCTGTTGAGACGGATTGATCCAGTCTTACTCGACTACCTTATCCGCTTTTTCGATCAGTGACTGGGGAACGTCAACTCCCATATCCTTGGCGGATTTTAGATTCAAATGTAACAGAAGTTCATCCTGGGTCTCAACCGGTGTGGTAGCCGGATCAGCACCCTGCAGTATCCTTTTGGCCATGTATCCGGTTTGGTAACCGTGTTTGTAATAATCAAAGCCCATGGCAGCAACAGCACCTCGAGGTACGGAATCCACATCTGCAGCAAAAATCGGCAGGTTGTTCTGTGTCCCCACCTTTACTGCGGATTCCAGAGCCGAGACAACGGTATTATCCGTGGGGATATAAACCGCTTCAGCCCTTCCCACAAGACTTTTGGCAGCCTGGTAGACCTCACTCGATTTTGAAGCGGTCGCTTCGACAACTTGAAATCCCTCATCCTTCCCGACCTCTCGGATCATTTTCACTAGGATTTTGGAATTTGCTTCACCGGCGTTGTAAATGACACCAAGTTTTTTGAGGTTCGGGTAAAAAGTCTTCAGCATGTTCATGTGTTTTTTAATAGGCAGCATATCGGAAACACCGGTGATGTTTTTGCCCGGTTTTTCCCAGCTATCAACGAGTCCGGCGGAAACGGGATCAGTTACTGCAGTGAAGAGCAATGTCCGTTGTAAATTTGTAGGGGCCTTCTGTAAAGCCTGGGCACAGGCCTGGGCAGTTGGAGTGGCAATGGCCAGAATCAAATCCGGCTCCTCACCCAGAATCTGCTTGGCAATCTGGCTGGCAGTTCCCATATTGGCTTGTGCATTATGGACTTTATACTCTACATCCACATTCTGAGCTTTAAGCGAATCCTGAAACCCCTTTAAAACAGCATCCAAGGCGGGATGCTCAACGAATTGACTGACAGAAATTTGGTAGGTCTTTGCCTGAAGCCCGGCCGAAAAGCAGAAGATTGCTATGATTAAAGCACCGAAAAACTTTTTCATTTTCCCCCTTTTAAATGGATGTTTCTCTTTATAAGAACGTATTAGGTCTAACACGACGCCACTCCTACAAATTGATAGGAATATAAAAAAACAATGGACTTATTCCTTTAGAAACAACTAGATTTTTACAAAATCTTCAAAATTGCAACAAGATTTTTGGGGATAGTCTGATCCAATCCTGATAATAGCTTGCATCGGGAGAATGGCCTTATCAACAATCAGTTGATTCTTATGGCTTCAATGAACTACACTGGTAGTGTTAATTGCGGTGTAGTTCATTGAAGAAACCGGGGCGAAACCTGGAAATGTTGAAAACAACTGTGAAACACTATTTAGCCTGACAAACTGTTTTATTAACTGGAGGGGAAGATGCAAAAATTCAGCCCTGAGCAGGAGATGTGGAAAATCAGAAGGGAGTTCGGCGAACATGGGGGAGTGGCACCATCTATTTCCCGTTCTGCCACCTTTACGGTAATGGATCCTTCCGAAATGCCGGAGATTTTTAAGGGTGTTCGTGGACCCCACAAAGGTGGCTGTTTTCTGTATAGCCGCCATTTTAATCCGACTGTTGATATTCTAGCCCGGGAGCTTGCAGCAATGGAAGGGACAGAATCAGCAGTCTGCACAGCCAGTGGAATGGCTGCCATTTCATGTGCATTGCTTCAAATCTGTCATGCTGGTGATCATATCGTGTCCAGTGACACAATCTATGGTGGCACCCATGCTTTGCTTGAAAAACTGCTCCCCCAGATGGGGATTAAAACAACCTTTGTGAAGGCGGATGATGTCGATGCTTATAAAGCTGCTATCCGTCCGGAGACAAAAGTTTTCTACGTTGAAACGGTGGGGAATCCGACACTCAAAGTTGCGAATATTCCAGCACTTTCAAAGATCTCTAAAGAAAACAATCTAAAATTGCTTGTCGACAACACCTTTTCACCAATGATGGTCACGCCATCAATTTTGGGAGCGGATATTGTGATTCACTCGCTCACCAAGTATATCAATGGAGCAAGTGATGTGATAGCAGGGGTTGTATGTTGTTCCGAGGATTTTGTTAATCAATTGATGGATCTTCATACGGGAAGAGTCATGTTACTGGGACCGACCATGGATGCCAGAACGGCTTTTGACATTCAACAGCGCCTGCCACATCTGGCGATTCGAATGAAAGAGCATTCCCGGCGGGCGATAGCAGTTTCAGAACACCTGGAAAATCTTAATGTCAAAATAAATTACCCGGGATTGCAATCCCACCCACAGCATGAACTGATTTCGTCCATGCTTAATGAAGGGTTCGGTTTTGGAGGGATTTTTACTTTAGACTGTGAAACAAAGGAAAGGGCAGAAAAGCTGTTGTCCGTCCTTCAAAATAAAGAGCGGTTCGGTTTGATCGCTGTTTCCCTGGGGTATTTTGATACCCTGATGTCCTGTTCCAGCACTTCAACCTCTTCCGAGATAGATCAGGAAGAGCAAAAGAGCATGGGATTATCCCCGGGACTTGTTCGATTGTCTCTGGGGATTACCGGAACGCTTAGGGATCGTGTAGCGCAGATTGAACGGGCTGTAAAGGAGGTAGGATTAATCTGATATTGACGAATCGTTAATATCGCCCTATAATTTATAATCATTAAACAACAAGACCTTCGGGGCAGGGTGAGCATTTTATGCAATTCCCGACCGACGGTGATGCTGCGAAAGCAGATAAGCCCGTGAACGTCAATTGGTTCCCAAATTGGAAAACCCAAACCGATTTGCTCGTATTAAGTGCGAGGACAGGCAGTTGACGCCGATTCAGTGAGATTCTGAAGCCGACGGTACAGTCCGGATGGGAGAAGGTGAAATAGCATGAGATGGTGTGGTACACCTTTGATTCCTACCACGAGCAATAGGTGTACTCTTGCTATCAATCGACATTTAAGCCCCGAATGCTTCCAATTTGCATTCGGGGCTTTTTTTTTAAGAAAAAACAGGTGATTGAACGTTACGTGAAAATAATTTTTCAGTCTGGACAAAGGAGATGAAGACACAAGAGTCTCAACCCGGTTCAAATATTCCAAAAAACAGGAAATCGTTTATGGCAGGCTGGCTAAACGGTTATGGCATCGGTTTGATCGCTTTTCCCATCGGGGTGATGCTGTTGATCGGTTTGTGGTCTCTTGTTTCTAAAGTTGGCAATTATCCGACATTTATCCTGCCAGATCCGGAAAGCGTTTTTTTTGAACTGAAAAAGATTATTATTAATGGAGTATTGTGGTTTCATGTTAAAGCGACCCTGGTTGAGATGGCCGGAGGGTTAATGCTGGGATTGGGAACCGCTACTGTCCTGGGCTATATTCTGGCAAAAAGTCCATTTCTAGAGCGACTGATCGGACCGTACATTGTTGCATCTCAATCCGTGCCTGCCATTGCCATTGCTCCGCTGCTGATTATCTGGTTTGGAACCGGAAAAATCAGTAAAATACTGGTGTGCGCCCTGGTGGTTTTCTTCCCCATATTGGTGAATACCATGGTCGGGATTCGTTCGGTGGATACGGGGTTAAAAACCTTGATGAGATCCTTGCATGCCAATCGATGGCAAACATTTATCATGCTGGAAGTTCCCGCCTCAATGCCGGTGCTTTTAGGGGGACTCAAAATTGGTGTGACTCTGTCGGTTATTGGCGCTGTGGTAGGCGAATTTGTTGGCGCAGATAGAGGCCTGGGGTACCTGATAAATCTTGCCAAAGGGATTTTTAATACCTCCTTGATGTTCTCTGCACTGATCGTCCTGACAGCCATTTCGTTGAGTTTATATCTTCTGATCACCGGCTTGGAGAAGTGGTTGCTGGATTGGAGAGACTGATTGGATAATGGTTTTATATATGAAGGCATGGATTATTTTTACGTATGACTTGCTGATTGATCATTCAATGCCATTAATTTACGATCTTATACCTTCATTGAACCACCATAAACGCAGAATACAAATGGTAGGGCGGGGTTACATCCCCGCCGGAGCCACCTCAAAGGCTGCCATGTAAGGCAGCCCTACTGTTATTCCCTGCAATAAATTGAAAGTTCTGATGGTCTGGTTGTGAAGTTAAATTGAATATTTGATTTCTTACGTTTATGACATTGATTCTTCATTGCTAACTATTTTGAAAGGAGATTTAGATGTACCGAAAAGCTTTTAAGTTTGGGATTTGTCTGGTTTTGATGCTAACTGTTATTGCCAGTCCTTTGATGGCTGGGGATAAACCTCTTCGAAAAGTACGGTTTGGCGTCAGTTACATACCCAATGTTCAGTTTGCACCTGTTTATGTTGCCCAGGAAAAAGGCTTTTATGCTGCGGAGGGATTGGAGGTGGCAGTTGAGTATGGGTATGAAAACGATTTTGTAGCTTTGGCAGCCCAAGGGGAGAGGGAGTTTGCACTGGGAAGTGGTGATCAGGTCATCCTTGCGCAATCGCAGGGCATTCCCATTATCTATGTCATGAAATGGCACCAGCGCTATCCTGTGGCGTTAATGGCACCGCAGTCAAAGAAAATTACCAAGGTGAAAGACCTGATTGGCAAAAGCGTTGGTATTCCGGGTTTTTTCGGAGCCAGTTATGTTGGCTGGAAGGCCCTGGTTTATACGGCCGGATTGGATGAAAGCCAGGTCACTGTTAAACAGATCGGTTTTACCCAGGCCTCTGCCATTCAGCAAAATATTGTGGATTCGGCGATTGTGTATGTCGTCAACGAACCCATTCAATTGAGAAACGCCGGAATAGAGGTTGATGTGATTGAAGTCTCGGATTACATCGATCTTGTTTCCAATGGACTGCTGGTTGGAGAAAAATTGATTAAATCCGATCCGAATCTGGTAAAAAGAATGGTAAAAGCCACTATGAAAGGATTGACCTATTCCATTGCCAATCCACAAGAGGCTTTTGCAATTTCTCGAAAAATCATTCCTGAAATCACGGATGAAGCGGCACCGGTACAATATCAGGTATTACTGGCATCAGCTAAACTCTGGGAGAGTGAGAAAATGGGCGTATCAACCCGAAAATCCTGGGAGGATTCTGTTGAATTCATGCAGAAGACAGGATTGTTAACCAACCCGGTTACGGTTGATAAACTGTATGATAATCAATTTGTGGAAGAATAAAGAGTATGCAGGAACCCATATTAAAAATTGATCATCTGCAAAAGGAGTTTAAAGATGCTAGCAACCGTCTTCATGCGGTAAATGATATCAGCTTTTCAGTCTCCACTGGAGAATTTCTCTGTATTGTCGGACCTTCCGGTTGCGGGAAAACGACCATTCTTCAACTCATGGCGGGTCTGCTTCAAGGAAGCGGAGGCAGTATTGTTTTAAGTGGAAAGAGGTTGAGAGGGCCCCACAGGGATATCAGTGTTGTTTTTCAAAAACCGAATCTGATGCCCTGGAGAACTGTTTTACAGAATATTATCCTGCCACTGCAGATCTATGGTGTACCCAAAGAAGAAGCTCTGCATACCGGGCGACAATATCTGGAGAAAGTTGGGCTGTCCGATTTTGCCGCAACTTATCCAAAGGCTCTGTCCGGTGGCATGGAGCAGCGGGTGGCTGTTGCAAGGGCATTGGTACAAAAACCAAGGATTCTACTCTTGGATGAGCCTTTTGGCGCCCTTGATTCCTTTACCAGAGAGCAGTTAAACCTGGAGCTCCTGAGATTGTGGAGAGATCAGAATATAACAGCAATTATGGTAACCCACAACATCCGTGAAGCAGTTTTACTGGCTGACAGGGTTCTGGTGCTAACACCTCGCCCGGCAACTATTTTCAAAGAGATTCCCATCGATCTTCCCCGACCACGCACCGAAGAGTTGGAATACACCCCGGAATTTGTCAATCTGACGTATGAAATCCGAAAAGCGATCAAAGCCTAATATGGCTTTTTGGATCCCCGTATCGATGACTTTTCCCAACTGGATGATCCAGTTGTTCATATTATTGCGGCAGATCTCATATCCCAAACGGGTAAACTGTTTTTCCAGCAGGTAAAGGGGATCTGAATCCACCAATTTGGCTGTGATGATCTGAGCTCGGAGACCTAGTGAGGCGATGCTCTTTTTTCAATGATCTGTCTGGGTGGTGGTGCGATCTTAACGATACTGCCCTCTGTTTCGGCGCCGTCGCAGCCGCTGCCCGGTAAAACGTTATATCAATGTCTTCTTGGCGCACTAAAAAGAGTTTGTTTTTATCATGAAAAAAAGCAAAAAACGTCAGATGTATGAACAACGTATCTACAACGTTCAGGATTATATCAGCACTCATCTTGATCAAGAAATGAATTTGAAAAAACTCGCTAAATTATAATTACACTGCTTTAGTGTTTACAATACGTTTTGCATATGACAAGCGAATTGATAGAATTTACATGTTGGAATTCCTATCAAGGTAGCTAGGGGGATTAGTCACGGTAAGAACTAAAGCTCTTTAAGTGCATATTCAACGGCTTTCTCGGCATGAATCCGGGCTGTATCCAATAGGGGAACTTCTGTTTTTTCTTCTCCTATCAATAAGGCGATTTCAGTGCAGCCCAGGATGATTGCTTCAGCTCCTTGATTCTGCAGTTTTTTAACAATACTGAGATAAGACTTTTTTGAGTCTTCTTTTAGAACTCCCAGGCAGAGTTCGTTGTAAATAACCTGGTGTACCAGTTGCCGATCCTCTTTTTCGGGGATGATCACTTTCAGCCCGTATTGTTCTTCCAGCCTGCCCTTATAAAAATCCTGTTCCATGGTGAAAGCAGTTCCCAGTAGGCCGACGGTTTTTTTATTAGATTTTTTAAGGATTTCAGCGGTGGCATCGGCAATATGAAGAATGGGAATGGTCAGTTCCTGTTCCATTTGGGGGGCAACCTTGTGCATGGTATTGGTGCAGATCAGCAAAAAATCGGCGCCTCCCCTCTCAATGTTTTTTCCTGCTTCCGTTAGTATTTTGGCGGTGGCATCCCAGTTTCCCTGGTGTTGAAGTTTTTCTATCTCATCAAAATCAACGCTATATAGTACTATTTTCGCGGAATGGAGACCACCCAACCTTTTTTTAATCGTTTCATTGATAATTCGGTAATAGGAAACGGTTGATTCCCAGCTCATTCCCCCCAAAAGTCCGATTGTTTTCATGTTAATCCTTATACGATCCCTAAATGACCACCATCAACGTGAATATCCTGACCGTTGATGAAGCCGGCTTGATGGCTGCATAAAAACGCAACGAGATTTCCAATATCTTCCCTTCGGGCAATACGACCCACGGGATTTGGGAAATCGTGCGTGACAATCTGTTGCTCTATCTCTTCCCAGGTATCTCCCCATCCCTTTTTCCCGGCTTTTTCCCGATAATACAACTCCAGCTCCTCAGTCTTTATCAAACCGGGAGACACTGTGTTGACAGTGATGCCGGTGTTTTTTAACTCTTTGGCCAAACTGACGGTCAGGTTGGTAAGTGCGCCTTTGGAAGCGTAATAGTGCGGCATGATTTTATTGGGACAGGTAGCTCCAATAGTGCTGATCTGAATGATTCTGCCAAAATGATTCTGCTTCATTTCAGGTACAAACAGTTTAATCAAACGAACAGCGGAAAGGGTGTTTTTCTGGTACATATCAATCCAATCTTCCGAACTGGTTGTCAGCCAATTACCAAAACCGGCGGTTCCATAGTTATTTATCAGAATATCAACATGTCCAACCAGATCAAACACAGCGGCAGCAACTTTCTCGGCTCCCTGATCGGTTGTTATATCTCCGGTTACCTGCAGCTGGGTATTAACGACTATTGCCGATTCCTTGACCTTTTCCTCTTCAAATCCGTGAACGATGACAGAAGCACCCTCTTTCGATAATATTGATGCGATTTTTTGCCCGGTTCCTCTGTAACTCCCCGTAATGAGAGCCGTTTTACCTTTGAGATTTAAATCCATATGCCTGAAAGTGGAGTCAAAATTTCTATCCTTGGATGTGAGTAAAAATGAATCATTTATTAAAGGTTACAAACATCATAGAATTCGTAAAAATTCCTGATTTTTTCGCCATTTGTCAATGAAGGCTGGTTGTTTTTCCTATCCAGCAGTATGGCATTCATTCCGATCTCCTTCGGTTTTTGATAATCACATATCAGATCATCACCAACAAAAAGGATGTCATTGGGCTGGGAGTGTGTCTTTTCGATAATTTCTCTGTATATGGAAGGATGAGGTTTGCGCCAACCATTCTTAATGGAGGTGGTGATGTATTGGAAATATCTGAAAATATCAAATTTCTCCAGAATATTTTCAATTCCATTGTCTGTTTTAAAATTTGAAACGACTCCAAGTTTATATGATGAAGAGAGTTTCGTCAGAACTTCAAAAACATCTTTGTGTACAACACAATGTGCTGTGTAGACTTTAAAATAATTGTACTCCAGTTTGGCTGTAATCTCTTCAATATGCTGCAGAGGAATATCACTGTTAAATGTGCAGATCAGCTTGAACCTGTCTACCGTTGACCATTCCCTGTTCGTCGGGAGCTTATTTATCAGGAAATCACCGGCTTTTATAAATGCTGCGCAAAATTCCTCAAAACTTGTCCAGTAGTCCTCCACTCCAGATCCATGGAAAGCCCAGGAGGCGTAATCCTGTATTTGTGGTGATATTTCCATATCCACCAGCGTTTCCATACAATCAAACAAGATCCATTTTATTTGCATCGAGACTGATCATTTAAAGTTGTGGTTTAGTTTTTTCGATATTTAGACTTCACAATAAAGCGAAATATCAAAAGTTATGATGATATGTTTCTTTGCCAACTATCTAGCAATAACTTTGGTATACGTCCATGATGATTATCAAATTGAATTTGGCAGAGGTATTGGTAAGACAGCAGACGTTTTTCTCTGAGGAGGGTGAACGTCTGTGATGACAGCGATATAACAGGGTGGCATTTGCTAGGACAACCACCTGCCGATATCAGAGATGGAGTCTGTTACCAAGGAATAGTCGGGATTGTTTTCCAGCCATCCCAGAACGGTTTCTTTTCCTGATAGCAGGGCATCTTCCACATATTGATACGGTATGAATTCTTCATCAGCCAGTTCTTGAAGATAAGCTTCTTTTATTTGTTCCAGAAGCTCCTCTGGGTAGATATTAATGCTGCTGACAACCAGATGATTCCAAACCAGGGAACCCTCTTTTTTCAAGCGGGACTGGTAAAGGGACCTGAAATAGGTAATAAGATCTTCACGGGGGAGTTCTTCTTTAACCAACAGAATCAGCATTGCATCAATGGCTGCAGCTCTCACCAGTTCATCCAGGTCTTCATTTTCAATTAGTTTTTCCAGGCCTGCACATTCCCCGCAAGATACTGAAGCCAGAATTCTGCCCAGGTCTTCAGTCATAATATCTCCAATCAATTCCCAAGTAGTTTCCCCTGGAAGAGACAAGAGATCAACAATGGTGTTAAGAGCTCGCTTCTCCCTGAATTCAGCTAGTAAAAACATGGCATAGATATAAGCAAAATAGTTCTCTTCGCTTCTTACCTGATCGATGTTGCGGACGGTGTTTTTAAGCAATTCTAACAAAGCGGGTATTATTTCGTTTTTCTGTTCCCTGGCAGCTGTTATCTCTTTACCGGGAAAACTGCCGTCGGTTCTTTCCAGTGCTTTGATGATATCTTGTGTGTTCATGTTTTTTAGGCTAAAGATTTAACAAAATAGTGATGAGTTTACGGTTTCATTTCATGTCTTTATTGTAAAGCATAAATACAGATGAACGCTGCACCATGTTCTAATCTGGTCGCGATGCCTTGCAGGTTGAAAATGGTTTTTGTGGGGTGTTGGAGAAAAAGATTACCGGATAGGTGTTTCCCGGCTCAATGTGAAGGAGAGAAACACATTGAACCGGGAAGGGGGAGGGATAGATCAAGTATTGGGTTAATCGAGGCAGGAGTCGGTTCTGTCCCGGATTTCTTCTAGCACCAGGGCTTGTTGTTCTTTGTTTAGCATATCCCACATCTCATCTGCATAATCCAGGTAAACCACCATTTCTTCAGGCATTTCATTGAGTTTGTATCTCAATTCGGAAGTGATCTCTTTTGCACCCGTGTTTTCATTTGCTATCAGCTGCTTCATTTTTAATCTAAAACTTTCGTGATCTGCCTTTTTATCCAGAAGTTCTTTCTCCAGCCTTGTTCTCAAGTCGCTGTATTTTACTTTTTGATTTTCATCCAGATTTAAATCATCCACATGATTGTCAATGCGTTCTAATATTCTACCATGCCGTTTATCGCTGTTTCGATGGTGATGATACCATCTTTTATCATCCGTTCTTTCACGGATTTCAATCATCACTTTTTCCCGTTGCTGTTCATCCAGGATATCCCACATTTCATCAACATAATCCAAATAAACCACAAGTTTATCAGGCATTTCATTCAGTTTGAAACGTATCTCAGAGTTTATCTGTTTTACATCGGCGTTTTCCTGATCAATCATCCCCTTCAATTTGAGTTTGAAGGCTTGATGTTCAGCCTGGGTTTTATTCAAATCAGTTTCCATTCGCTTTCTTAGATCCTGATACTTTGTATCCTGTGATTCGTTGAGACTCAGATCTTTAACATGGTCATCCAGATGGTCCAACACCATTTCCGAAAGCCTGTCGTCGGCCCACGGTCGCCGATGACATCCGCTGACAAAAGCGATGAGAAGAGTCACAATTGCTGTTAAATAAATGATTTTTTGCACTCTCATGGTTTTCTCCCTGAAAATGATTAGAATTACATCCTGCGTATTTCAAAGCCAGGTTTGATTAATGACCTTTCGTGATTATAGAATAGAGAGAAAGTATTAAATTAGTATTTTTTAAATGTAAATAATGTGTAAACGTCGTCAAGGCTGGTTTTAAATGTTGAGGATGTGATTCTGAGTCAAAAAGGACTGCATGCGGTTGGTGGAGTTTTTGGAAAAAGAGGAAATGGATGGATGCAAAAAAGTATACGATTTATGATGCTGTTTAACTCATACTCTGTTTATACGGTAGAATGAAACTAAAGATAGCCCCGCCTTTCGGATTGTTCTCTGCCCAGATTTCTCCACCATGCGCTTTCACAATCTCTTTACAGATTGTCAATCCCAGTCCGGTTCCACCGGCACCAGTTTTGGTGCGACTGCTTTGGCTGAATTTTTCAAAAACCGAGTTTAATTCGTTCTCAGGTATTCCAATCCCTTTGTCAAGGACTGAAATCTTAACTGCCGGTATTGGTTGACCATCTTTGTCCAGCGTGCTGTTTACCATACTTATGCGAATTTTCTGATTTTCGGTACTAAATTTGATTGTATTGGAGAGTAAGTTCCGAACCACCTGCCCGATTTTATAATTATCACAGGAAATTGGGTCTGCCGGCGTGTGGTTTTCAAATTCAACGGTTAGTTTTTTTTCCTCCAATGATGGCTTATATTCTGATATGGCTTCGGCAATTATTTCAGTTAGATCATTTTCTTCTATTTCATAATCCATTCGGCCGGACTCAAGTTTTGTTAGATCCAAAAGGTTGTTTAACAGGATCATCAGCCGATCTGAGGATTTTCTTATCTGCCTGAAATAATGCAGTCGTTTTTCATCTGAGATGTTGTAGTATTTTTCGACGCCGTATTTTGAATAGCTGATAATCTGATGCATGGGGTTGCGCAGTTCGTGCGATATATTGGCCAAAAACACTGTTTTAGCCAGGTTTGCCGATTCAGCTTCTTTCTTGGCAATTTGCAGGCTTTCTTCAATCTGGATTCTTTCATCGATTTCGTGCTGCAGTTCTATTGTTCTCTCTCTGACTTTTTGCTCCAGCTCTTCATGTGCTTTTTTTAATGCTTCTTGAGCCTGATTGCGTTCCGCATTCACTTCAGATGCGTATGCGGCCATTTCTATCGTAACCTTAAGATCCCTATCTTGAATGGGTTTCAGAAGATAACCAAAAGGGAGTGCCAGTTTAGCCCGTTCTGTTTTGTCTTCTTCTGCATATGCTGTCAGAAATATTATGGGAATCTCCCAGTCAGACCGAATCTGACTGGCTGCTTCAATACCATCTATTTTTCCTTTGAGCCGTATATCCATCAAAATAATATCGGGCTTTTCTTCTGTTGCGAGAGTAATTGCTTTTTCACCCGTATTTACGATGGCAATAACGGAGTATCCCAGTCTTTCCAGTGTGCTTTGAATCTCCATTCCTACAACAACTTCATCTTCAACAATTAATATGCGTTTATTTGTCATAGCATTTTCCGAATTAGAAGTATTAGATTCCAAATCTGATAATAAACCGGGTACCTTGGTCCGACTCCATATTTAAAGATCCGTCCAATTGATTTTCCACCAAATTTTTAACCAGTTGGAGACCAAGGCCTTTTGGTTTTGTCCAGTCCATATCCATGGGCATTCCAATTCCATTGTCCGATATGATTACTCCAACATCCTCACTGATCAGTTTTTTAATACTCAGGACAATTTCACCGTCCCTGCCATTTTCAAAAGCATACTTCAGTGCATTTGACACCAATTCATTAATGACCAGACCCAGGGGAGATGCCTTTTCTATGGTGAGTTTAATGGGATCAAACTCGGTTTTCAAGCGAATCTGGTTTTGATTAATTTGAAACGATTGAAAAACATATTCAACAATTTTTCCAATAAATGGTTCAACAAGGATTTCAGATAAATTGTTGGAGCTGAACAATGTTTCATGAACAGTTGACATTGAATAGACCCTGTTTTGACTTTCCTTTAAAGCCTCCTTCACCCGTTCGTCATCGTTTCTGTGCATTTGAAGCTTCAGCAAACTTACAATGACAGCCATATTATTTTTGACTCGGTGATGGATCTCCTGGAGCAGGGTTTCCTTTTCCTTAAGGGAAGCTCTGATCTGCTCCTCAGCTCGTTTTCGTTCAATAATGTTAACGACAACGATTCTGTATCCGGTAACAATCTCATCTTTTAGAATAGCACTTGTTCGGAATAGAATGGGAAAAGTGGAACCGTCTTTTCTCATCGCATTAAATTCCATTGCTATGGAAATACGATTTTTCAACAGATCTTTTATGTTTTCACCCATTTTTTTTTGTTCTTCAGGAGCCAGCAGATCAGCTCCATTCAACCCTTGATTGAAATCCTCTTCTGAAATCCCGAATAATTCAAACGCCTTTTGATTGGCATATGTAAGGTTCAAGTAAGAGTCGGATTCAAAAACAGCCTCTGGCAACATTTCTGCAAGCTCTCTGAATCGCTCCTCACTCACTCTTAAATCTTCAGTGGCACGGACAGCCCTTATCGCCTCACAACTATAAGATGCCAGAATGGAGCCGATTTCCTTGTCCTGCTCCACAAATGGAGGACGTCTCTTGCTGTGCAGAGACAGAATCCCGATGATGTCTCCCGACAGGTCAGATAGAGGAAATACCAGGGTTGATCCATCTTTATAGCCCTTCCAACCACTGCAGGACAAGTTAGAGCAGTTGGCGATGTCATTGATCAGTATCGGTTGCCTTTCAATGAACGACCGATTAAAAATAGAGTATTTTTGAAGAGGAAAAGGGATGAAGCTCTGAGCATGTCCAGGGTCCAGGGTATTGACCAGGCGCAATCCATCTTTTTCTTTCATATACATGCTACCTCCGGTAGCTTGCATATGGAGCCCGAACTCTTTCAACAGCTGAGTTCCGAACTGTTTAACTTCAGTACAATAAGAAAGTGAGCGTGTACTCTCTACAATACGTTTCAGACGCCTATTGATGTCATCCAGATGAGTATTGGCAAGCTCTAACTCCAAAGTTCGCGTTGAAACCATTTTTTCAAGGCTTTGCTGGTATTGGAGATTTTCCTGCTTTAATCTCGATTTTTCCAGGGCGTTGTCCACCGCATGGCTAAGAATTTCAAGACTCTCAATCGGTTTAATCAGATAGTCCCATGCGCCTCGACGCAATGCTTCTGCGGCCTCGCGAATCTCGCCAGTGCCAGATATTACTATCATAGGTGTGTCAGCGGAAGAAGCTTTTATATGGGACAATACCTCCAAACCATCTACCTCAGGCATGCGCAAGTCAACCAGCACCAAGTCGGGTTGTTCTCGTTGGAAGGTTTCAATACCAATGCGACCGTTTTCAGCTGTCAGAGTTTTATAATCCCTGTCTTCCAGATAGTCGGCAAAACTATTTCGTATAATTGCCTCGTCATCTATGATGAGGATTGTTGATTGATGGTTCTTATTCATCCTGAGTACTTGATTACGTGTCAAATAAAATATGATTGCGAGTTCTGATCTGTTATTGTCTGATTTATCGTATAATGTCGATTATTAACTGATGCCTGGACAATTTTTTGCCCAGGAGCAGATATATTCCAGAAACAGGAGTATCCAAATAAGAACATTATAGCTGTCAAGAGGACAAATTTTACTTTATCTATAGCCTGTATCATTTATTAATAAAACAACACAACCATTTTATCCAATTCGAAACGTGAGGGAGTGGAATCTGCAATTCCTTCCAATAGAGATAAAATGACAAAAAATAGGTGATATCAGGGGGGATTGGCGATAATGGAATTGACAATGTAAATCAACCACTGAAAGCTGGGCTTATCCACAAATCTGTGATTGATTCGGCACCAAAAGTAATATCAGGTCATTGGGATAGTCTTGTCAAAACAGACGGATTTATCAAACTTGACACAGGATATTTGTTATTACTGAATCCAAGCGTTGATTATTCCACTAAAAGTGTTAAGAAAATGTAATTTAGGTTGAATCAAATCTGAGTTTTTATACAATAAATTTAGATAAAAGTAATAACTTCAAATTCTACGTTCTCATATTATGGATAAAAAAGTATTGATTGTTGATGATGACAGGAAGCTTCAACTGTTGTTGGTTAAATATTTGGAAAGTTATGGCTTTGAGACTTTGTCATCGGCTAATTCGGACTCAGTTATGAGAAGTTTGCGCGTCGACTCTCCGGATATTATTATCCTGGATATCATGCTGGGTCGGGAAAATGGATTGGATATTTTGAAGCAGATCAGAAAACAATCCTCTATTCCGGTCATCATGCTGACAGCGAAGGGAGAGGATACGGATCGAATTGTCGGGCTCGAACTCGGAGCTGATGATTATCTGGCTAAACCTTTTAATCCAAGAGAGTTACTGGCAAGGATCAATTCCGTTTTGAGGCGAAGTTTATCAACGAGTAATCCGGGAGAAACAGTAGAAAACCAGAGTAGCATATCATGTGGACCATTTCGACTAAACGTGGATAAACGTTCTTTAATTATTCAAGATCATGATATCACCCTTTCATCGACTGAATACCAAATTATTAAGGCGTTAATTGAATGCCCAGACCGGGTTTTCAGCAGGGATGAACTAATGAATATCGCCAGGGGAAAAGATTTCATGGCGTTTGATCGCAGTATTGATGTTCACATAAGCAATTTAAGAACTAAAATCGGTAAAATCTCGAATGAACTGAAAAAAAAGATCAAGACCGTCTGGGGGATCGGTTATATGCTTGAGGAGGAAAATTGAAGCTAAGCAAGGTATACATAAAGATTTTTATCTCTTTTGTCATCGTACTAATCATAACGGAAATAGTCATATTCGGCTTTTTCGTATTGTTTGCCGGTCGCCAATATAGAGATTACTATGAGAAGTACAATGAAACTCGATTCATAATGGCAAAAGAGATGATCGAATTTCATGTCAAAAAAACACCCCTAACGAATACTCAGGCGATCAATTTATTCGAAGATTATGTCCGTCACTTGGGGCATGCCTTTAAAACCAGGATTTGGATCACGGTGGAAGATAACCGGATTTTAACCAAATCTTTTGATGATGAGGTTTCTCAAAAAATTACTCGCTACCACCTGGAAAAGTCTGAACAAAAAAAAGACTCTTATGATTTTTTGCGCCACAGAGAACACTCTACTTTATACAGGCGTTCGTCGATCGATCTTGGCAATAATACAAAGGGTACATTTCATATGTTGTTCGGGGATAGACCCATATTTCGTCATAAAGAGGGTTTTGCCATCGGATTGTTTGGCATCGGTGTTATCGTTGCCTTGCTGACGTTTCCGATTTCCCGGCTGATCTCCAAACCAATAAAATCATTAATAGAATCAACGAAAAAGCTGGAACAGGGCGACCTATCCCATCGCACTTCAGTGAAAAGCAGGGATGAGATAGGTGAGTTGGCATCTGCTTTCAATGTGATGGCAGAAAAACTTGAAAAAATGGTTAAGGGAGGAAAAGAGCTGACTGCCCAGGTGTCCCATGAGTTAAGAAGCCCATTGGCAAGAATCCAGATTGCCGTGGAAATCCTGAAGGATCATATTAAGGAAGAGGGTAACAAAGATCTGTCAGATTATCTAAAAGAGATTCAGGTTGATGTGGATGAACTGGACAAGTTGATCGGTAGGATCCTGGAATTGTCCAAACTCGATCTGCAGCAAGAGGTCCCGTATAGTGAGGTTTTTTCTCCTGTTCGTCAGTTGGAGGATGTTGTGAGCAGATTTGAATCCACCTTGAAGAGTAAAAAAATTGAATGTCACCGGGATTTTTCAAGTAAGGCAAAGATAATCGGAAATCGAGAAACTTTTAATACGGTACTCAATAATCTTGTTGATAATTCTGTCAAGTATACCCCGGTAAACGGGAAAATCAGTCTAAAATCCAAAGAAAGAGATAACCGTCTGTTACTTTACCTGGATAACAGTTGTCTGCATGTTTCGGAGATGGAGTTGTCAAAAATCTTTGAGCCGTTTTACCGTGTTGATCCAATCAGCGACAATGGTGGGGGGCTGGGGTTGGCAATTGCCAAAAAGATAATAGAAAAGCACCGGGGAACAATCAGGGCATCTAATTCTGAAGCGGGTATAGAATTCGTGGTAGATTTGCCGATTGTAAATCTGGATTAACGGGGTTAGCGGGCTTTGTCCGAAAACCCGCTTGAAAGACTAGACAATTACTGATTCGATTGCGGTTTTTTCGATAATGTTCAGTTCTTCCAGGGTTTCTTTTAATCGATTACGATGAGTTTCCGAGGATAGGGGACACATCGGCAGCCTGTATTGTTCCAGACACAGACCAGCCATCGCCATTGCTGCTTTGATTGGAATCGGGTTGGTTTCCAGGAATAGTGCTTTAAATAGAATACTCAACTCGTATTCCAATTTTCTGGCGTAATCGAAATCGGATTTTAATGCAGCTTCAACCATCATTACCATTTTATCCGGAACCAGATTGGAAGCGACCGAAATAACACCGTCACCACCGGCCTGGATAAGATCAATCGCCATATTGTCATCACCTGACAACACGTTAAAATCATCGCTAGTGTTTGCAATGACATCTTTCATTTGCCTCAGATCTCCTGAAGCTTCTTTAACACCACTGATATTAGGACAGGTCTGACACAAACGAATCAAGGTTTCTGTTTCAAGATTGACACCCGTTCTGCTTTTAATGTTATAGATAATACAGGGAATTTTAACCGAGTTGGCTATGGCTTTGAAATGTAGATATAATCCTTCCTGAGTTGGTTTGTTGTAATAAGGGTTCACCACCATTACCGCATCGGCTCCCACTTTTTCTGCGTGTTGACTTAAACGGATCGCCTCTGCTGTTGAATTGCTTCCGGTTCCAGCAATTACTGGAATTTGACCTTTTACCAAATCAATGGTCAACTCAATGACATAATCATGCTCTGCATGTGAAAGGGTTGGGCTTTCACCTGTTGTTCCACAGGGCACGATTCCGGCGACACCGTTTTTTAACTGATTATCAACCAATGAAGCATAGGTAATTGCATCAAATGCGCCGTTTGCGTCGAAAGGGGTGATCATTGCTGTGAAAACGCCTCTTAATGGAAAGGTCATAAAATCTCCTGGAAGTTTTTGTGTTTTTTAAAATGCATTAATTTGTTACGATGCAAACCTATCAAAATTAAAGTTTTAGAATCTCGCTCAATGCGGTTTTTTACTTTTCTTTCTAAAATTGGTTTGAATGGTACCATTAGGAACTTTTTGTTGTAATGATAACTAAATGTTACTATATTAACATAAAACCAAAAAATCAACATGTCTGTTAGCGAAATTGTAAAAAATATCATAAAAGAGCAACCCTATCTTTTAGATGCCATTAATCGCGGCATTATACATTTTGGAAACCTATCGGCCGAACTCCGTCCAAAAGTCGAATTGATCCTGGAGAAGAAAGTGACTGATTCTTCCATAATAATGGCTTTAAGGAGATATGCGGATGAAGTTCAGAGAAGATATGAGGATAGTGGAAAGCGGGGTATTAATTGTGAAATAACAATGAAAACAAATATTTGTGATTTCAATATCGTTAAAACGCCAAAACTGCTTAAAGAGATCTCCTCTTTTTATACTCTGGTGGATTTGGACAGGGGGGATTTTTTAAATATTACCATCGGGAACCACGAAGTCAGCATTGTCATCAGTCAGAAGCACCATCAGGAGGTTGAGAAAAAACTACAACAGGAGTCGGTACTTGATCAACAAAACGATCTGGTTGTATTAACGATTGTCTTTGAAGGAGACTTTTACAACACACCTGGAATTACCCACCAGGTACTGCAGGCATTAGCTTGGAAGAATATCAATATATTGGAAATAATCTCCACAAATACCGAATTAACACTTGTGATAAATAGAGAGGATTCAATCAAGAGCTATGAAGTCTTGCATGAGCTGATTGATAAGTTTTAAATATATTCCACTGTTTAATGTCTACTCTTCTGGGGGTGTCTCTATCTGCTGTCTCATCCTCTCTCTGCATCCCATTCGTGCGTATCTTTCGATGACTTTTACCCTGTCGTCAGATCTTTCCACTGCCGCAGTATCCAGAGGATAAAAGTCCTGACCTGTGGGGCCATTAACAAATACTCCCTCTGATCGAAAGACAACAATCGCTTTGCCACCTGTTTTGTCTGTACAGCGGTAGTGATAATGTCCTTTATTATCCCTATAAATTAATTGAATGGCGGATAAGTCGAATGCCAATACCGGGCAAAAAAAGACTAGAATGAGAATTATGGAGAAAAACCGTTTCATAGTGTTCAATATTTTGAAGTGATTAATAAAAACAATTTTATACGCAAAATAGTTCGATCTATATTTCCCATGAAATAAGTGTACCAAGTTGGATGAAATATTAAAGCTCTGACAGCGGTTTTTATATAAGTGGAGCCAGGCCGGTCATCTCTCAATACTGGAATTAATTCTTGACACCAATGGCTGATAGGTTTCAACGTAATAGTTTGATTTATCGTATCAGCGATTACTGAAAAAATTTGTTAACAGCTTAGAATTAAAAGCCATGCAAGATAAAATCCTTCTCGGTTTCCTTCAGGATGGGGAAAAGACAGGATATCAGATCAAAAAACTGATGGAATCCAGTACCGGATATTTTTTCAATACCAGTCTAGGCAGTATTTATCCCGCCTTTAGGAAATTGGAAAAAGATGGGATGGTTAAAATGAAGCAAAAGGTGACAGAGGGGCGGGTAAAAAAACTCTATTCCGTTACTGAAAAAGGAATGGAGTGTTTTCAAACGTGGCTGAATGAAGAGATAACCATCCCAAAAGCGAGAGATGAAGTCTTGTTAAAGATTTTTTTCTTCTCAAACCTGGAACCGGAAAAGCGGAGAGAAAAAATAATTTTTTATGTCAAACAACTTCAAGGAATGATCGATCATTTGAGCACTCTCAAAAACCTTGTCGAAGTAAATACATCCAATAGGGATGAAAAAAAGGTTAATGATTATCTTAATAAATATAAAATAGATGCTTTTCGTATTGAGATGCTCGATTATGGTGTGGAGTATTATATCTTTATGAAAAAGTGGTACGAAGATTTTTTAAACAGAATAGATGACGTTGATAAGCACTAAGTTTAATCATCAGTAAAACATCCATGTGTATTCCCCAAACAATTTCTGTCTGGATATACTATAAGCCGCATCGTCGTTGGCAGCAGGCAATTTTTTGAGGCTGCAAAATGTCAATTTCCGGTATAAGTTGAGTTGTCGGTAATGGGTCTTGCCTTAACTGTTCATCAGACTATTGACGGTTTGACGATTAGTGTCTAGATTATTTGTATCGATTTGATATATTGCCGTTTGATGGTATTCCAAAAGAAGGGAAAGAAAGGAGAGTTGTATGGATTTTAAAACAATCAAGTTTGAGGAAATTGAATCAGGCATTGGGTTGCTTACACTTAATCGTCCAGACAGTTTAAATGCAATAAGTCTTGATATGTTGGATGAGTTGCATCCGTTTTTTAGAGACCTATCCGAGAAGGATAACATCCGAGTATTGATTGTCACGGGTGCTGGACGGGGGTTTTGTTCAGGAGCCGATTTAAGAGACAAGCGACTGAATTCGGAAGAGGGGGTCAGACTCTTTTCTTCAGCGTCTCTTCACCTGCATGGCGTTCAACGTCAGTTTTCCCGGATTATTTTGGAGATGAGACGGTTGCCCCAGCCAATTATTGCAGCAGTCAAGGGACCTGCAGCTGGCGGTGGGTTTAGCATGGCATTAGCGTCTGATATAATTATTGCCGGTTCCAGTGCAACTTTTACAGCTTCTTTTGTAAATATCGGTTTATCCGGGGGGGAACTGGGGACTACTTACTTCTTGCCAAGAATGGTTGGTTCTGCCAAGGCATCGGAAATTCTGATGACGGGAAGGACAGTATTAGCGGATGAGGCGGATAGAATCGGTATGGTGAGTCGACTGGTTAACGATGAAGATCTGTTGAATTCAGCTTTAGATACAGCAAAAGTACTGGCCGGAAAAACATTTTTAGGTTTGAGATTTACGAAGGATTCCATGCGTCAGAACCTAAATGCTCCTTCACTGGAAGCTGCTATAGAGTTGGAGGACAGGAACCAGAGTATTTGTTGTTGTTCATCGGAGTTTTTTGAAGCGGTTGCGGCTTTCAGTAAAAAGTAAAAAAAACAGCCGATTTGTTTTGAACAAGATCGGCTGGCTCCTTTCTAATTGGTCTTTTTTACATTCAAATTATCTTGAATGGATGGTTATTCGTAGCGACCGACAATTGAGATTGCATTCACGTTTGCGAATGGAAATCCTCCCAGGTTGTGTGTCAAACCAAGTCGCGGATCTTTCAATTGACGTTCACCGGCTCTGCCCAGCAATTGCAAATACATTTCATAAAGCATTCGTAATCCGGATGCTCCAATCGGGTGACCAAAGCATTTCAGACCACCATCAATCTGGCATGGGATCTGACCATCTGCATTATAGAATCCATCCATTACATCTTTGATCCCGCCGCCTTCCGGTGAGATATAAAGGTCTTCATAAGTAACGAATTCCGTGATGGAAAAACAGTCATGAACCTCAAACATGCTCAATTCTTCCCTGGGGTTTTTAATTCCCGCTTCTGCATAAGCTCGTTTTGCAGCGTGACGGGTTGTTGCGAAATAGGAACCATCCCAGTCCTTGAAACCCTGTTCCTCGCCATTACTCACAGCCAGTTGAAGAGATTTAACTGAAACAAGATCGGTTTTTCCAAGTTTTTTGGCAATCTCCGGTGTTGTTACGATGGCACAGGCTGATCCATCACTAACGCCGCAGCAATCAAACAAACCCAATGGATCTGCTATGATTGGTGATGCCATTACCTGCTCGATGGTAACCGGTTTTCTCAAATGAGCTTTTGGATTTTTGACACCATTTGCATGGCTTTTTACAGAAACCTGAGCAATAGCTCTTTTTAGGTCATTGTAGTTAACCTTGTGTTTCGCCCGATAAGCACTTGCCAATTGGGCAAAAGCTCCCGGAGCAGAAATATTGGGGAGCGTTTGGCCGGAAAGAGTTCCGCTGTTTACGCCGTCAATTGCCGGTAATCCACCATATCCGGTATCTTTCAATTTTTCCACGCCTTGAGCCAGCGCAATGTCACAAGCTCCGGATGCAACAGCATAAACAGCACCTCTGAAAGCCTCCGTTCCTGTTGCACAATAGTTTTCAACCCTGGTTACAGGAATATAGGGAAGTCTCAATGAGATCGCCAGTCCGGGTGCACCCTTACCGGTTCCAATTTCATCATAGCATTGGCCAAACCAGGCAGCCTGAATTTCACTGCGATCAATCCCTGCATCTGTAAGACACTCTTCGAAAGCTTCTACCATGAGTTCTTCCGGTCCACAGTCCCATCTTTCACCGAACTTTGAACAACCCATTCCAAGTATCGCTACCTTGTCCTTGATTCCATCAGCCATGTTATGCCTCCTCTTTTTTGATGATCGGTTTTGCTTTCCAAAAGTATTGGGTAAAACCTCGTTGATGGTCCAGGTTTCTAATTCGAAAAACCATTCGAACCGGTAAACCAACCTCTATTTTTCCTATCTCATAATCGGTAAAATCAAACATGCTTCGACCGCCGTTTTCAAATGTAACCATGCCGTAATGAGCTGGTGGATCCATTGTATAGGTCAGCAGGTCGGAGGTATAACTCATGATTTCGCCTGGAACATCAGCAAACTCGCAATCCTCCTGGGTTTTTACTGCATTACACTCCGGATTGACACAGACATCTGCTTTCGGAAACTGAGCTGTTCCACATTTGGCACATTTTCCGCCAATCATGCCCAGTATCATCCCTTTTTTTCTGTAAAGGGTTGAAAGAGCTGTCTTCCAGTTCGCTTCTGCGCGAATGGTTAGATCTTGTTCCAGCAGTCTGCGGTGAGCCAGGAATTTAATATAATTCTGTTCCTCTTTGCGCTCTGCCAATGAACCTTTGATTCCGTTACGAGCTTTGAGCTTTGTAATGTTATCGGTCACTTCAAACAGAAGCGCAGAACAACCCTGTCCGAATGCTACCATGACTATCTTATCACCCGGTTTTGCATTTTCCAAAGCGGAAACAAACAGAACCAGTGCATGTGCCGGACCCGTGTCACCGCAAACAGCATGCAGATTGTTTGAAACGTTTTCCTTCGGGATTTCGAATTTACCGGCAATCTGGACTGGGACGTTGCCAAACACACATGGCATTACAAATTTGGCAACATCTTTGCCGGTGATACCAGTTTTATCCATTAAAGCTTTTACTGCTTTTGGAACGATCTTCATGTATCCTTCGTCTTTAATCCAACGCTCTTCCCAGTTATATTCGAACTGTTCGCCTAAGCCGCGGTAATGATCAACAAAATCATCCGTAATGGTTGCTGCGCCTTTATATTCGGCAATAACATTTTCAGTTCCGACTGTTAGAGCCGCAGCACCATCTCCTGCCCACAACTCATGCAGATACGCCATCTTGGTGATCTTCCTGTTTCCGGCAGCAACCAGAACATTTCTATAATCACCAGTCTTCACAGCATTTATACCGGCCATTAAGGCAGAAGCCCCTGCCCTCATTGAAGAGGTAAAATCAGCTGATTCAATACTGTCAGGCAGATTAAGCGCGGTAGCCATAACTCCGGAATTCAGTCGTTCTTGAAATGGGAAATTGACAGATGCCAGGTAAGCAGCATCGATTTTCTTTTTGTCAAATCCGCTGATGCAATCCCTTGAAGCTTCGACGGCCATGGTTAGACTATCTTCATCCCAATTAGCCATAGAGCGTTCACCATTCGCTGATCCGATCAATCCCGGTGCCATCCAGGCATTGGAACCGTATATGATACCGCGATTTAGCCTTAAACGAGGAATATATCCCCCGTAGGAAGTAATACCGACCATTGTATCCTCCATTTATGGATCTTCTTGATTTCCTGTTTAAATCCTTAAACGATCTAAGGAAAAGATTGTAGAATCTTAATTGTCGTAGAGAGTTAAGAAAGAGATAATAAACTCGAGATGAGATTACTAAAAAACAATTCTGTTGACACCGGAATTGGAAAAATTGTTTAAATACGTAATCCACAAATCTCGAGTTTATCATTCATTCGCATGTTGAAAGATGATTACAAAACATGTTTCATCTTATTAACACGTCTTTAGTTCTTTTCGATTATTGGAAAAGTTTTGCCAGATAACCAAAAGAATCGTTCACGTTGTTCAAGACTTTGATGTCATCCAGGCTTGTCACTTGATTCCATGCATCCCTTACTTCCTCAACAGCAATATCTCTTTGTCCATCACCTATAAAAGTCCCCGTTCCACACATAATCGCTGATCTGCTGAACCATCCGGCAGCACAATTAAAGATCATACCGGAATCCTGGTTTTCTTCAGAAGCCAAAAACAGAACCAATGGAGTTACGAATTTCGGGTCAAGTTTGGTGAAGATCTCGGGTGGCATGACGTCTTCAGTTAACCTGGAGGCTGCGATCGGTGCAATCGTGTTGCATTTGATATTGTATTTGGCACCTTCCGTATGAACAGAATGCATCAATCCAACCAGTCCCATCTTGGCAGCAGCATAATTTGCCTGTCCAAAATTCCCATATAAACCTGCTCCGGAAGCAGTGTTTATGATCCGACCGTAGGCGTTCTCTTTCATCAATTTGAATGCAGGTTGTGTTACAAAAAAGGCTCCGTTAAGATGAACTGCCAATACCAGATCCCATTCATCTTTGCTCATTTTAACAATGCTCTTGTCTCTGAGAATTCCTGCGTTGTTAACAATGATATCGACCTTTCCAAAATTATCGACGGCAGTTTTGACGATATTTTCTCCGCCCTCTTTGGTGGCAACAGAATCATAATTTGGAGCAGCTTCTCCACCAGCCGCCTTTATTTCATCCACTACCTGGTCTGCCGCCCTTGTATCGGCACCGGAACCATCACGAGATCCACCTAGATCGTTCACAACCACCTTCGCACCTCTCTTGGCAAATTCAAGAGCATAAGTTTTCCCTAAACCGGCACCTGCACCTGTGATGATTGCTACCTTTCCATCATAATTAATTTCTGACATATATAACCTCCCTCTATCTGTCCGATATATTTTATATGAAATTACTTCGATTTAATAACATCCTTTCTCGTTTCTTTGATCCAAAGATCTGAAATCTCCTTTCGAATTTTCTGATTTCAAATTCAATACCCATCAAATAATACCAATATTTGATTCCATCAAATGATGGAACATCTTAAAATCTTTGATATCCTTTGTCAAGGTAGAACTCATGAAATTATATAGCAAATTTTATAAGTTATCATCAAGACTTGATCGATGTTAATGGTTTTTTTGACAGATGCTTTATTACTACAAATAGGGTAATTGGCATCCTCACAATTCAAAAATTGTGGTATTTTTTATATGGTGATCGTAAATGCTTAAATAGACTGCCGAAATGTTATTGAATCAATTAACTCTGTACAAAAAATAAGGTATGTGTCCATGACTGAAGTGTCAGAAGAGGATATCAAAGAATTTACTGAATTGATTTCCCTCGATTTGGAAAACGGTGATATAGACAAGGTCGTAAGCCTCTTTCAATATAATAAAAATCTTTACGCAACATTGGGAAGATTACTGACAAAAGGTAGCATGTTTGTCAGATTAGGTGTGAATATGTTATTGGAGGATCTAAAGGAGATCAAACCAGACGAGGTTATAGAGGCACTTCCCTATTTGATTCCGCTGTTAAACGATGAAAATGCGACCATTAGAGGGGATGTTGCTGATCTTATAAGTAATATTGGAAATGAAAGTCATATTGACTTGATAACGCCACTATTAAAAGACAGTCACTCTCAGGTACAAGAAATTGCTAAAGAAGCTATTGAGATATTAAGAATGTCGAAAAATTAAACTATCAATCATCATATGCTTATGCATAATCTTTTTTTTCTGCACGGTTTGGAAAGTAGCCCAAATGGTACCAAAGCACAGCTGATTAGGAAAAAATATCCGGAGTGTACAATTCCAGAGCTAACTCCAAACATTAAAGAGAGAGATGAAGTTCTAAAACAGCTGATTTCTGAACCGTCTTGGATAATTGGCTCCTCGTTGGGTGGCTTAAGTGCGCTTCTTTTTGCCATGAGTAACCCGGAGTTGGTGAAAGCAATGATTCTACTGGCGCCGGCCGTGGGGTTTTATGATCCAGATTTTTTTGATGAAGCAGAGATGAAGTTGATCGAATCAACCTATATTCCCAATGGTATTCCCACCACAATTATTGCGGGTGAATATGATGATGTGATTCCGATGTCTTCCATTGAAGACTTGATCAAACGTTCCCCGGATAAACAGATTGTCAGTTTTATCAAAGTCAAAGATGATCACAGCTTGAACCAATTTCCGGGTATTCTGATGGATTGTATCGTGAGTATGTTTTTTTGAATATAGATTACGCTTGCTGTTAATTTCGCAGGGGTGCTGAAAAATGAGTGATAGTAAGAAATCGATGGAAGATCTGCTGAATAAGGCAATTGAAGTTTTAGAGACTGAATCCAACGAAAATAGACCATACGATGACGAGGGAAAACCCGGTGGATTAGTATTACTGAAACAGGATATTCCTACACTGATTGTTCCTGATATACATGGAAGGAGTGACTATCTGCCTGATTTGATGCATTATCGATACAAGCAGGAACGGGTTTATGATCATCTGAAACAAGGAGCACTGCAGATTGTTTGCGTCGGTGATGGTATGCACAGTGAGCGCAGGGGATTGGCTCGATGGCGTTTGGCACTGGAAGAGTATAAAAAAGGTTTTGCCGAATGCCCTGCCATGGCAGAAGAGATGAAAGAGAATTTTCAAACCATGGCGATGGTGATGAGATTAAAGGCGTCGTTTCCCAAATTATTCCATTTCCTTAAAGGCAATCATGAAAACATTATGGACGAAGAGGTCAATGGAAATCATCCGTTTGCTAAGCTAGCCGCCGAAGGTCCTATGACTCGTTCATATGTTGAGAGATTTTATGGAACCGAGTTTTTGGCACAGTTTAATCGATTTGAAAAAAATCTGCCGTTGGTTGCCAGGGGTAGGTTTTTTGTTATCTCACATTCAAGGCCAAAAGATTATTACGATATCGAAAAGATCATCAATTACAGAATTCATCCTGATCTGATTGAAGGATTGACCTGGACGCGGCATAACTCGGCTAAAGTTGGGATTATTCCCCAAATGCTGGAAAAAATGCTAGGAAATGGTGGTGACCAGCAGTTGTGGTTCGCCGGACACACAGCCATCAGGGACTTGTATAATTTGTGGGATGAGGAACACCTGGTGGAGATTCATAATCCGGATCTGCGGTTAATAGTGGCTTTGGATCCAAACGAAAGATTTGATCCGGACTTTCATATTCATATACTTCCAAGGTCAAAAAGTGATACTTAAATGGTCTCTTTGATCTTCTTTAAATGATCCCTTTTCCCATTGCAGTCAAGGTCGTGTCCAGCATTCGATTTGAATAGCCCCATTCGTTGTCAAACCAAGTCAATATTTTAACGAGCCTTTTACCCCCAACCCTGGTTTGACTCAAATCCACGATTGACGATCTTGCATCGCGAATAAAATCGCATGAAACCAATTCTTCATCGCAAAACCCCAGGATTCCCTTAAGTGAGTTGAAAGAGTACTCTTTTATCAGATCATTCACCTTTTCAATAGTAGTTGCTTCACGGACTAAAAGATTTACATCCATCAATGAAACGTTAGTCGTAGGGACGCGAATCGCAAGAGTTTCGATTTTGTTGTTCATCTGAGGCAGGATTTTTTCGATACCTTTGTTTAGTTCTGTTTTTACCGGGATAATCGACTGCATGGCGGATCTGGTTTTACGCAGGTCATTATTGTATGAATCGAGTATAGGCTGATCCAACATGGCAGAGTGAACGGTAGTAATCGTACCGGCTTCCACTGTAAAGTGTTTATTAAGAATATAAATGATGGGAATAATACAGTTGCTGGTACAGGATGCGTTGGAAATGATGGTATGCGTCGGGTGGATAACTTGGTGGTTAATTCCATGAATAATCGTTGCGTCAATGTCACTGTCCGCTGGTTGAGAAAAGATTAGTTTTTTCGCCCCACTGTTAATGTGAATTTGCGCTGTTTGACGATCAACAAAAGTGCCGGTACATTCAAGCACGACATCAATATCAAGCGCTTTCCAGGGGAGTTTTTCGGGTGTTTTTTCATGTATTATCCGGATTTTTTGATCCTCAACAATCATCTGATCATCGGATATTTCAATATTCTTATCGAATCTACCGAAAGTGGAATCGTATTTGGCCAAGTGAACCATAGTAGCTAGGTCTGCCAATTCATTGATCGCGGCAATTTCAATTTGACTGCTATAGATAGGGTTGTCAAACAGAGCTCTAAAAATACATCTGCCAATTCTTCCGAAACCATTAATTGCTATTTTAACTTTCATGATAAAAAATCATTCAACCTAGGTGACTGTTATATGTTAAAACCACAGAAATAATAGACTAATTTTTAAGGATAGTGTCTCTTTTTGTATCATGGATTGGTTCAATAATCCGTAATTGCTGATTTTATGCTAGATCACTGAATCTTGATCGATAAAGGACAGAGTGTCAATATGCACGATTTGACCTCCATTCCTCAAGTACCAGAGATGAGTATCTTTAATATAGCTGTGATGAAAAGAAAAATTTCATTTTCATTTAATGGCAATATTCTGTGCAGATCATGCAGCAGGGAGGAAAGAGTAAAGAAAACGGGGATGGCTGTTTTGAAACAACCGTCCCCATCCACCTTACTTGAATTGTGAAGGATATTTGTATAAGCCTGAGTTACTACAGTTCTTCCGAAACGATGGTTGCTCGATAGTACTCTCTAAATAACCTAGCAATATTGGTTATTTTAATAGCTTTCGGACATTCGGCTTCACATTCGCCTTCATTTGTACAGTTACCGAAGCCTGCTTCATCCATTGCACGTACCATTGCCAGAGCTCTCTTGTCTTTTTCTGCCTGACCTTGCGGCAGTAGAGCCAACTGAGAGATTTTGGCGCTGGTAAACAGCATGGCGGATGCGTTTTTGCAGGAAGCCACGCAGGCACCGCAACCGATACAGGCAGCGGCGTCCATTGCCAAGTCTGCATTCCTTTTAGGGATCGGCAGGGCATTAGCATCTTGAGGTGCACCTGTTTTAGAAGAAACAAATCCACCAGCCTGGATGATTTTATCAAATGCGGAACGATCAGCAACCAAGTCTTTAATGACCGGGAAAGCCTTTGCACGCCATGGTTCAACAGTAATAGTGTCACCATCGCTAAAGCTTCTCATATGAAGTTGGCAAACCGTTGCTTCGGTTTGGGCTCCATGAGCTCTACCGTTGATATAGAGACTGCACATTCCGCAGATCCCTTCTCGACAATCATTATCGAACGCAACCGGATCTTCACCTTTGAGGATGATTTGTTGATTCAACACATCAAGCATTTCCAAAAAGGACATATCCGGCGATATATCGCTTATCTGGTAAGTCACCAACTTTCCTTTCGTTTGAGCGTTTGCTTGGCGCCAGATTTTAAGAGTTAAATTCACCGAAATACCTCCTATTTATAACTTCGTTGGGTTAATTTCACGTTTTCAAATGTTAGAGGTTCCTTGTGAAGAACAGGTTCCGTGCCGACACCTTTGAATTCCCAAGCAGCTACATAAGCAAAATCCTCATCATTCCGTTTTGCTTCACCTTCTTCTGTTTGGTGTTCCTCTCTAAAGTGTCCACCGCAGGATTCCTCTCTATGCAATGCGTCTTTAATCATGACCTCTGCGAATTCCAAGAAGTCAGCCACGCGTCCGGCTTTTTCCACTTCCTGATTAAATTCACCATTGGATCCTGGAATTTTGACGTCTTGCCAGAATTCTTCTCGAATCTTCGGGATTTGCTCCAGTGCTTCTTTAAGTCCAGCTTCATTCCTTGCCATTCCACATTTATCCCACATGATTTTTCCAAGTTGTTTATGAAAATAATCAACGGTTTTATTGCCACGGATTGACAAGAGTTTGGTTGTCTTTTGTTCCACTTCTTTTTCCAGGTTTTTTATCGCAGAATGAGCAGGAGTGATTTTTTCCAGTTCAGTTCCAACAAAATAGCCACCGATGGTATAAGGTAGCACAAAATAACCATCAGCTAATCCTTGCATCAGAGCACTGGCACCTAACCGGTTTGCTCCATGGTCTGAGAAGTTTGCTTCACCCAGGACAAATAATCCGGGAACATTGCTCATCAAGTTATAATCCACCCATAATCCACCCATTGTATAGTGAATGGCCGGATAGATTTTCATCGGGACTTCGTATGGATTTTCGTCGGTAATGTGATGATACATGTCGAATAGGTTTCCATACTTGGCAGCAACAACATCCTTGCCCATGCGTTTGATAGCATCAGCAAAATCCAGATAAACTGCCTGACCTGTAGTGCCGACTCCATACCCTTCGTCACAAACAATCTTGGCATTTCTGGAAGCAACATCCCTCGGTACCAAATTTCCAAAAGATGGATACTTTCTTTCCAGATAGTAATCTCTTTCATTTTCCGGTATCTCTTGTGGTTGCCTGGAATCACCTTTCTTTGCCGGCACCCAGACACGTCCGTCGTTCCTCAAACTTTCACTCATCAACGTTAGTTTTGATTGATGATCGCCAGAAACCGGAATACAAGTAGGATGAATCTGCGTGAAACATGGATTGGCAAAGTATGCACCTCGCTTATGAGCTCTCCACGCTGCAGTTACGTTACTGTTCATGGCATTGGTTGAAAGATAGAAAACGTTTCCATAACCACCGGTTGCTAAAACAACAGCATCAGCGGTATAAGATTCTATCTCGCCATTAACAAGGTTTCTACAGATGATTCCTCGTGCTTTCCCGTCGACGATTGCCAAATCAAGCATTTCACGACGTGTGAACATTTTTACTGCACCTTCTCCGATTTGTCTACTGAGTGCGCTGTAAGCACCTAAAAGCAACTGTTGCCCTGTTTGGCCGCGGGCGTAGAATGTTCGTGACACCTGAGCTCCACCAAATGAGCGGTTATCCAGCAGTCCGCCGTAATCCCTCGCAAAAGGAACACCTTGAGCTACACATTGATCAATAATGTTGTTCGCTACTTGAGCCAGTCTGTATACATTAGCTTCACGTGCTCTGAAGTCTCCACCTTTAATGGTGTCATAAAACAAACGAAAGACACTATCACCATCATTTGGATAGTTTTTAGCCGCATTGATTCCACCCTGAGCAGCAATACTATGAGCTCTTCGAGGACTATCCTGAAAACAAAAATTCAGTACATCATATCCGAGTTCAGCCAAAGAAGCGGCGGCAGAAGCACCGGCCAATCCAGTACCTACTACGATGATTGAATATTTCCTTTTATTCGCTGGGTTGACCAATTTTAAATCAAATTTGTGCTTATCCCACTTACCTTCCAACGAACCTCCGGGAACTTTTGAATCTAAAACTGTCATTTAATTACCCGCGTTTAGGTGTGAAAGAAAAAAGTACACTGGAAAAGAAGCAAATCCCAATGCGATTAAAATTGAATACAATGTACCCAGCTTTTGAATAAACGGAGTATACTTCTTATGATTTAAACCTAAAGTCTGAAATGCACTTTGAAATGCATGATTTAAATGAAAACCAAGTACAATGACAGCAATAACATATAACGCTGTCCAAAATACGCTGGCATACGTATCAGCCAATAAAGCGTACATTGTATTAGTTGAACCGGGGGCATTGGACCAATCACCATATTTAAAACCAACCAGGTGAACAATCACAAATATCAATATTATTGATCCGGTAATGAACATATTAGAAGACATAAATGTCCTTTTTCCTGCTGAAACATCCATTGCATATTTCTCAGGACGAGCTGCTCTGTTCTCGATCGTCAATGTTGCTGATGTGTACACATGCACAAGGAACAGAAGTACCATTAATACTTCTAAAACTTTGTTGACTGAAGCGGTAGACATGATTGACGTATATGCGTTAAACATATCTGCTCCAATAAATATCGTCATGTTACCCGCCATGTGAACAAGCAGAAATGAACAGAAAAAAAGTCCTGATAATGCCATCAAAAGCTTTTTTCCGATCGAAGAACTAATAAAGTTCCAAAGCCATGTCATTTAACACCCTCCAAACAGGATTAACATAAGGCAAATAAAGGTAGAAACCTTTCACTTGGGAAAACAAAGAATTATAAAAATTAAATAACTAGAATTTTATTGTGAAGAGTACTCGCTGATGTGCCCTGATAACTGCTTCCTTACAGGTTAGGATTAGCGAATATCTGAAGAGGTATCTAACTTTTATAATTCGTATTTATAACACTTCAATGTGATGGAAACAAGTATCAAGGGCCTTTGAAGAGGATAAAGATTGATTCCGAACAATTTTCATTTTTGTTTTACGGTTAATTTTTGAGATAAAGTGACCCATTTTAACAATGTATATGATTTATTTTCATTCAGTTTTTGGCTGCAATGGGTTAAATTTAAATTTTTGGGGAGTTATTTTAGGAAAAGCCGAATTCTCGTCTTCTTGGTGATCAGTCTGCCAAATTAATCACTTCAGTGGAATTGCAGTTCTGATATGGCATTGTATTTATAGCAAAATCAAAATTTGCCTAAGATATGTAAAAAAATTATAGAATTTGCTCTTGCCATTAAAAAAAATCGTTGTTAGGATCGATAGATTACGTCAGCAAATGCATAAGTATAGTAAATCAGACGCAATCGATTGTTATTAAAAGATTTTGCAAGAGAAAGGAAATCGTACTAAAACGAATAATCCCAACTTTTTCAAAGAGAATTACTGATAGCAACTAAAACAAACAAAAAGCATATGCCAACATTAAGTCAGCTGGTTAGAAAAGGAAGGAAAAAGATTCAGGAAAAAAACAACGTTCCAGCGTTACAAGCCTGTCCACAAAAACGCGGTGTTTGCACGAGGGTTTATACGACTACACCTAAAAAACCGAATTCAGCTTTGCGGAAGGTTGCAAGGGTTCGGTTGACAAATGGAATGGAAGTAACTTCTTACATTCCTGGTATTGGCCATAATTTGCAAGAACACTCCGTTGTGCTTCTTCGTGGTGGTAGAGTTAAGGATTTGCCTGGTGTTCGTTATCATATCATTCGGGGTACTCTGGATACACAAGGTGTAACTGATCGTAAACAAGGCCGATCAAAATACGGAACTAAAAAAGGATAAGAGGTAAGAACGATGTCAAGAAGGCATTCAGCAGAAAAACGGCAGATCCTGCCGGATTCAAAATATGACAGCCTGAGATTAAGTAAATTTATTAATTGCTTAATGTTAAAAGGCAAGAAGAGCATTTCTGAGCAAATCGTTTATGGCGCGTTGGAAAAACTTGAACAAAAAATCGAAGATAAGAACGGGATTGAGATTTTTAACACCTCAATTAGAAACGTTGAACCTTTACTGGAAGTCAAGTCTAGAAGGGTCGGCGGTTCAACTTATCAGATCCCTGTTGAAGTTAGAGACGATAGACGATTAGCATTGGCTATTCGGTGGATCATCAACGCTGCTAGGGCGCGTAATGAAAAATCGATGGAGGATTGTCTGGCAGCTGAATTGATGGACGCTTTTCATGAAAGAGGGACGGCCGTTAAGAAGAAAGAAGATACTCACAGGATGGCTGACGCTAACAAGGCTTTTGCCCATTATATGTGGTAAACCTGCTAAAGAGTTATGAGAAAGGCGCCAGATCTAGTTAAACTTAGGAATGTCGGTTTTGTTGCACATATAGATGCTGGCAAGACAACAACAACTGAGCGGATACTGTACTATACCGGAAAGAGTCATAAAATCGGTGAAGTTCATGATGGCGCTGCAGTAATGGATTGGATGGCTCAAGAGCAGGAACGGGGGATTACTATCACTGCAGCCTCTACCAGTTGCTTCTGGAAACACAAAGATCAGATAAACCAGATTAATATTCTGGATACTCCGGGCCATGTCGATTTTACGGTTGAGGTGGAACGAAGCTTGAGGGTTTTGGATGGCGTTGTCGTTATATTCTGTGGTGTCGGAGGAGTTGAACCTCAATCCGAGACTGTTTGGCGGCAGGCAGATCATTACCGAGTGCCTCGGATGGCATTTATCAACAAAATGGATCGAACGGGTGCTGATTTCTACGCCGTGCTAGAGCAAATGTCAGACATATTGAGAACAACACCGGCTTGCATTAATATCCCCCTCGGAAAAGAGGAAGATTTTAAGGGGGTGATTGATCTGATATTGATGAAAGCACTTGTGTTTGAAAGCGAAAGCCTGGGAGCAGATGTCATTGAGGCTGACATCCCGGATGAATATAAGGAACAGGCTGAGATTGAAAGAGAAAAGCTACTGGAAACCCTGACGTTATTCGATGATGAATTGCTTGAGCTGGTATTGAATGAATCCGAAATTTCACAGGATCAAATCAGGGAAAGTGTCCGCAAAGGATGTCTAAATAACAAGATTACGCCGACCTTTTGCGGATCAGCTTTTAAGAATAAAGGAATACAACCGCTTTTAGACGGGATCATAGATTTTCTGCCATCTCCTTTGGATCTGCCTCCGGTAAAAGGAGAGGATATGACGGGTAAAAAGGAGTTGAGCAGAAGACCTGATGCGAAAGAACCACTGGCTGCTTTGTTATTTAAAATTCAAGCCGACAGCTTCGCTAGAACGATTAATTACCTTAGGATCTATTCAGGAACGTTAAAAATTGGTGAGCAGGTTTTTAATCCCATAAAAAATAAATCAGAGAGGGTCGGGAAAATCTTTTTACTGCATGCCAATAAAAGAGAGGAAGTTGAAACAGCAACCGCTGGTGAGATTGTGGCAGTGGTGGGGTTTAATCACTCGACAACAGGCGATACGATCTGTAAAAAGGGGAGCGAAATTATTCTTGAACGGATTGAAAGTCCGATCCCGGTCATTTCGATAGCGATTGAGCCGAAAACTAAGGTTGACCAGGAAAGATTGAATGACTGCTTAAAAAGACTGGAAATGGAAGATCCGTCATTTTCGGTCGGAAAAGATAAGGAAACCGGGCAGATCGTTATTTCAGGAATGGGTGAACTGCACCTGGACATTTTGGTGGATCGTCTAAAGCGGGAGTTTAAACTGAATGTTAATACCGGTAAGCCCCAAGTTGCTTATAGAGAAACAATCGAAACAAAAGCCGAGGTTACGGAAGTTTTCGATAAACAGATTGCCGGAAAGTCAGTATACGCAAGCTGTACATTAGTTCTGGAACCGAATACAGGTGAAGAGAAAAACAGAATAGAGTTTAATCCCGATTTGGAGATTGCAGGCGAGATTGAACAGATCGTCCGTGAAGGAATTCAGGAGGGTTTTTTATCAGGTGTGATTTCAGGTTATCCGGTTTTATATGTTAAAGTGCTGGTTAAAGGGGTCGACTATAAAGAGGAGGAACTCAATTTAACTGCTTTCAAGATTGCCGCCTCACTGGCTTTAAGAAAATGCCTGCTAAAAGGAAACCCGGTTCTGCTGGAACCGATTATGAAAGTAGAGGTGACAACTCCGATTGAATTTACAGGCGATATAATTGGCGATTTAAATTCGAAAAAAGGACGAGTTAAATCAATAGAAGAAAAAAAAGATGTTCAAATCTTGTCAGTTAGTGTTGCTTTATCGACCATGTTTGGGTATCTTACTATATTACGCTCTCTAAGTCAGGGAAGAGCGACCTTCTCTATGATGTTTGATCACTACGAGAAAGTTCATCTATCGTAGTCATTTTCTTTACAGTTGTTAATGTCATAAAAGTGATTCTAATCAACCTCATTTTTTAAGGAGACCGTATGTCAAAGGAAATTTTTAAGCGTGATAAGCCCCACGTCAACGTAGGTACCATCGGTCATGTTGACCATGGTAAGACCACTCTAACCGCCGGAATTACAAAAGTACTGGCTATGTCAGGAAAAGCCTCTGCAAGAGCATTTGATTCTATCGATAATGCTCCGGAGGAAAAGGAAAGAGGAATCACAATCGCGACAGCGCATGTTGAATATCAAAGCGATACGCGTCATTACGCACACGTTGATTGTCCAGGTCATGCTGATTACGTAAAAAATATGATTACCGGCGCTGCCCAAATGGACGGAGCAGTATTGGTGGTTTCCGCAGCTGACGGTCCAATGCCTCAAACCAGGGAGCATATCCTCTTGGCTAAGCAGGTAGGTGTTCCTTATATTATTGTCTATTTAAATAAGGTTGATCAGGTTGATGATGAAGAACTTCTTGAACTGGTTGAAATGGAAGTTCGTGAATTATTGAGTGAGTATGAATTTCCCGGAGATGATACACCTGTAATCAGAGGAAGTGCACTGGAAGTTGAACAGTGTGCTGCAACTGATCCCCTCGCACCCGAATATAAAAGTATTCACGAGTTAATAGAAGCTTTGGATACATACATTCCTCTTCCGGAAAGGCAAATTGATAAACCTTTCTTGATGCCAATCGAAGATATTTTTTCTATATCAGGTCGGGGAACTGTTGCAACAGGTAGAATCGAGCGTGGTGTGATCAAAGTTGGTGAACAGGTTGAGATTGTTGGTATCAGAGATACTCTGACGACAGTTGCAACAGGTGTTGAGATGTTTAGAAAGCTTCTTGATCGCGGTGAAGCTGGTGATAACGTTGGATTATTATTAAGAGGCACCAAACGGGACGAAATCGAGCGTGGGCAGGTAATCTGTAAGCCCGGTTCCATCACCCCTCATACTAAGTTCAAAGGTGAAGTATACGTACTGACCAAGGAAGAAGGTGGACGACATACGCCCTTTTTCACAAATTATCGACCTCAATTCTATTTTAGGACAACGGACGTAACCGGGATGGTTCAATTACCAGAAGGTATTGAGATGGTGATGCCTGGTGATCACATTACGATGTCAATAGAATTGATTTCCAGTATTGCAATGGAACAAGGACTTCGGTTTGCTATTCGTGAAGGTGGTCGAACTGTAGGCTCAGGTACTATTTCTGAAATTATTGAATAAATAGGACGAGTAATGACTCAAAAGATCCGTGTTAACTTTAAAGCATTTGATTCCAAACAGTTGGACAAAGCAGTAAAGGAAATCGTTTCTATCGTCAAACGGTCTGGGGCAAACGTAATTGGCCCCATTCCATTGCCGACAAAACGACAAAAGATATGTGTATTAAGATCTCCGCATGTGAACAAAAAATCGAGAGAACAGTTTCAGTTTCATACACATAAACGTCTTTTATATATTACCGAAACCACACCACAAACAATGGACTCTTTGATGAAGTTAGATGTCTCTGCGGGTGTTCAGGTTGATATCAAGTTGAAATAATTTTTATTAATCACAGTTAGCATAAGGGCACCATGACTACGCTTAAGGTGTATAATCTTGAAAAACAAGAGAAAGGTACTGTAGAGCTGCATGATAAGATTGCGGAAATGCCTCTTAATCCTTTTGTATTAAAGGATGCTGTTGTAGCTTACCAATCATCTCTTCAAATGGGAACTCACAAAGCTAAAGGGCGTTCAGAGGTCGCTGGAAGCGGAAAGAAACTTTTTCGTCAGAAAGGGACAGGTAATGCTCGCGTCGGTAACGTACAATCACCGATACGGAGACATGGCGGTGTTGCTTTTGGTCCGGTTCCACGTAGCCACGAGGTTTCAATTAACAAGAAAGTGAAAAAGAAGGCTTTAGCCTCAGTACTCGCCATGAAGATCAAAAATAGCGAAATACTGGTTGTTGAAGACTTGAAGCTTGTGGATCATAAAACAAAAAATTTAGTAAAAATAATGCAAGACCTCAAGCTCGAAAAAACTTTGGTGGTTTTTTCAAAAGAGGAAAAGAATTTTGCTTTAGCATCAAGAAACTTGCAGTCTGTAAAATGCGTTCATAGTTCAGGCGTCAATGTATTTGATGTTCTTAACCATAAACACACAATTATCACAAAAGACGCTTTGCTGGATATTGAAGGGAGACTGCTAAAATGAAAAGCCAGTTCAATCTAATATCAAGGCCCTATATTACTGAAAAAGTTCTCTTGATGAAAGAAGAGGGAAACAAGGTCGTTTTTAAAATCCGCAAGGATACCAATAAAATAGAATTGAAAAACGCGATTGAGTCGATCTTTAATGTAACGGTCCAGAATATCAATACGTTAGTTGTTAAAGGGAAGAAGAAGCGATTAGGCCGTCATGAGGGTAAACGATCAGATTGGAAGAAGGCAATCGTGACACTTAAAGAAGGTGATACCATCGAATACTTTGAAGGTGCATAACCTGAACACTTTACTGCAAAGAAAAAATGTCGATTAGAAAGTATAAACCAACCTCTCCCGGAAGAAGAGGGATGAGCGTGTCCGGTTTTGACGAAATAACTACCTCAAGACCGGAAAAAAGTCTCCTGACTCCCAAAAAGAGAAAAAGCGGAAGAAACAACCTGGGTAGAATTACCGTCAGGCACATGGGTGGTGGACATAAAAGAAGATACAGGATCATCGATTTTAAGAGAGATAAATTCGAAGTACCTGCCAAAGTCAAATCGATTGAATACGACCCAAATCGTACCGCACGAATCTGTTTGATTGTGTACGCTGATGGAGAAAAGCGATACATCATTGCTCCTGAAGGAATTAAGGTTGGAGACACCATAATCTCGGGAGAAAAAGCTGATATCAAGGTTGGAAATGCTCTGCCCTTGAAAAATATCCCACTTGGAACCCTGATCCACAACATAGAATTGAAGCCGCTGAAAGGTGGGCAGTTGATCAGAAGCGCAGGAGGATCGGCAACTTTGATGGCCAAGGAAGGATCATATACACATATAAAGCTGAGATCCGGTGAAGTTAGATTGATTCATCAGGAGTGCTTTGCAACAATTGGTCAGGTTGGGAACACGGATCATTCACTAATTAAAATCGGGAAAGCCGGTAAATCAAGACATAAGGGAATCAGGCCAACGGTTCGAGGTGTTGTTATGAACCCAGTGGATCATCCCCATGGTGGTGGTGAAGGTAAAACATCAGGCGGGCGGCATCCGGTAACTCCGTGGGGGAAACCGACGAAAGGTGCTAGAACAAGGAAAAACAAACGAACGGATGGTTATATTGTAACCAGAAGAAAATCTAAAAAATAGGGGAGAAGAAAAGTGCCAAGATCACTTAAGAAAGGTCCTTTTATTGATGATCACTTATTAAAAAAGTGCGAAGCGGCTAAACAAAAAGGAGACCGAAAGGTCATAAAAACATGGTCTCGAAGATCTGTTATCCTACCTGAGTTTGTGGGATTAAATGTAGCTATACACAATGGTAACAAATTTATCCCAATTTTTGTAACTGAGAATATGGTTGGCCATAAGTTTGGAGAGTTTTCTCCGACTCGAACCTATCGAGGTCACATTACCAAATCAGACAAGCGCAGTAAGAAGGCGAAATGAAAAAGACTATAGATAAAAAAGACAAAGCTTCAATCGCTAAAGCGTCAATGAGTCATGCGCGGGTTGCTCCCCGTAAAGCAAGACTGGTTATTGAACAGATTCGGGGACTGAATGTTACATATGCTCTAGCAACACTTGAAAATACAAGACGAAGCGCGAATCCAATAGTGGTAAAAGTACTAAGATCTGCGATAGCAAATGCTGTTGAAAAAGACAGCTCGGTGAATCCCGACGATCTTATTATTACAGAGGCTAGAGTTGACAAAGGTCGAACACTAAAACGAATCAGACCAAGGGCGATGGGAAGAGCAACACAAATATTGAAGCACTCAAGTCATATTTCTCTTTCTGTCGGTTAAACAATTTCAACATTTTATCCTTATTAGATCAGGAGGAAAGATTTGGGACAAAAAGTCAACCCGATTGGGCTTAGATTAGGTATTACTAAAAGCTGGCAATCAAACTGGTACGCAGAAAAAAGATATGCAGATATTCTGCTGGAAGACATAAAGATCAAGGAATACATCAACAAAGAACTTCGACACGCTGGGATTGCACAAGTCGAGATTGAGCGCGCCGCAAAAAATCTGAAGATTTACATCCACGCCATGAGACCCGGGATTATTATCGGTCGAAAAGGCGAAGAAGCAGAGAAGGTAAAAAAGCGTATCGCATTGATTGTTAAACATCAGGATTTGGTTGTAAATATTAAGGAAGTAAAAAGACCGGAAGTCGATGCCCAGCTTTTGGCTAATAATATAGCTATGCAATTGGAAAGAAGGGTTGCCTTTCGAAGGGTTATGAAAAAGACCTTACAAAATGTGATGAGATTTGATGTAACTGGCTGTAAGATTATGGTGGCTGGAAGGTTGAACGGAGCTGAAATGGCGAGGACCGAATGGATTCTCGAAGGAAGAATTCCTCTTCATACATTAAAAGCAGATATTAATTACGCAGTTGCGAAAGCTAAAACAATTTACGGAATCCTGGGGGTTAAGGTTTGGGTTTTTAACGAGCCAAAAAAAGCAGCAACCCGCGGACGAAGAAGAAGAAGGAAGTTCAATAAGGAGACTTAGTCATGTTAATGCCTTCAAGGACAAAATATCGTAAGAGACAGACGGGAAGAATCACCGGAGAAGCTTCCAGAGGAAACAAAATCAATTTTGGTTCACTCGCCATTCAAGCTGTCGGCAGGGGATTCATCACATCAAGACAGATAGAAGCAAGCAGGCGGGCTATGACCCGTTATGTGAAAAGAGATGGAAAAATATGGATTCGGATTTTTCCGCACAAACCCATTACTAAAAAACCCGCAGAAACACGGATGGGTAAAGGAAAAGGATCTGTTGATCATTGGGTGTGCCCCGTAAAGCCTGGGCGGATACTTTTCGAGATTGAAGGAGTCAGTCCTGAAATTGCAAGGGAAGCCTTTAAATTAGCTCAGTATAAACTTCCAATAAAGACGACGATTATTTCAAGAGAGGATTAAAAATGAAAGCTGCTGAATTTCGACAACTTTCAGAAGAGGATTTAAAATCCAAAATAAGAAATTTGGAGGAAAATCTTTTTCGATTAAGATGCAATAAAACAATTGGCCAGCTTGAGGACACGTCCGCTCTTAAACAAGCTAGAAGGGATATTGCCAGGGCAAAAACAATTTTGGGCGAACTGTAGTTTTCTATCTATTAAAAAAGTTTCAGGATTGCCACATTAGGAAAAAAATGGAGAATACCAAGAAAATTATTCAAAGACGTCGAAAAGTGCTACTAGGTACTGTTACAAGCGATAAAATGGAAAAAACGGCTGTTGTGAATGTTGAAAGAACCATTCAACACCCGCTTTATAAGAAAACCGTTAAAAGATCAAAGCGATACAAAATTCACGATGAACAAAATGATTGTAGCATTGGTGATCTTGTAAAACTGGTCGAATGTAGACCTATTAGTAAAGATAAATGCTGGCGACTGTTGGAAGTTGTGCGTAAAGCCGTTTAATTAACGAAAAATTGGAAGTGAGAGGAGAAGTTCGATGATACAAACTCAATCGCGGATGGAAGTCGCCGATAACTCAGGAGCCAAGGTAATCCAGTGTATTAAAGTCCTTGGTGGCTCCGGTCGAAGATACGCAAGAATCGGTGATCTTATTGTGGCTTCCGTAAAACAAGCTGCACCACAGAGCAAAGTTAAAGCTGGAGAAGTTGTGAAAGCAGTTATTGTAAGGACAGCTTACCCAACTCAAAGGAACGATGGCACGACAATTCGGTTTGACACCAATGCTGCCGTGATTTTAAATCCGAAACTCGAACCAATCGGTACTCGTATTTTTGGTCCGGTAGGAAGAGAACTGCGGAACAAGAATTTTATGAAGATCGTTTCATTGGCTCCCGAAGTTGTTTAATCAAATTAGTTAAGAGACCAACATGAATACCAAGAAAAAAAAGGGAGTGCCATTAACAAAGAAGAAACTCCTGTTGAAAAGAGGCGACGTCGTCAAGGTGATTTGTGGAAAGGATAAAGGAACCACAGGTAAGATAGTGAGCATAGACAGGTACCGAGAGCGTGTGGTGGTTGAAGGCGTGAACATGGTGACAAAGCACGTAAAACCTCGACAGGCTGGTCAAGAAGGGAAAATCGTAAGATTTGAAGCTCCAATCCATTATTCGAATGTACTTCTATTTTGCAAGAAGAGTGGTAAAGGCGAAAGAATAAAAATTCAAATCAACGATGATAATACCAAAACTCGGATTTTTGCAAAATCAAACATTCCAGTTGATTAATTGAGGTCAGAAAGTGTCAACACTACGCGAAAAATATAGAACAACAGTAATCGATATTCTGAAAAAGGAATTGAAGATAAAGAATGTTCATCAAATCCCCAAGGTCGAAAAAGTTATAATCAATGTTGGTGCTGGTGAAGCAATTCAGAATGTCAAATGTCTTGAGGTTATCCAGGATTACATAAAAGATATTGCTGGACAAAAACCGGTAGTAAGAAAGGCAAAAAAGTCAATAGCCAGTTTTAAACTACGAGAAGGGCAGCCTATTGGAGTTAAGGTAACCTTAAGAAGAGGAATGATGTATGATTTCTTGGAAAGGTTAATCAATACAGCGCTTCCAAGGGTTAGAGATTTTAAGGGTATTCCTAACAAAGCTTTTGATGGAAGAGGAAATTACACGTTGGGAATTAAAGAACAACTTGTATTCCCCGAGGTCAATTACGAAAAAATTGATCAAGTAAGGGGTATGAACATCACTATCGTAACAACTGCCAAGACTGATGAAGAGGGGAAATTGTTGCTATCATCTCTTGGTTTACCATTTAGAAAAAATTAGAGAAACGGAATGGCAAAAAAGTCTTGGATAGCTAAAGCAAAAAGACCCGCAAAATTCAAAGTTCGTCAAAATAGTCGATGTGCAATTTGTGGACGATCAAGGGGATACATAAGAAAGTTCGGAATTTGCCGAATATGTTTCAGAATACGAGCCGGTTTTGGACAACTACCAGGGGTTACCAAATCTAGTTGGTAGTCGCGGCTGATCTGATTATTCATTTTTTTAACAAAGAAGCAACCGGGTAAACTCATGTCAATGTCTGATCCTATTGCAGATATGCTAACTCGTATGAGGAATGCTGTTCTGCGAGAACACAAAAAAGTCACTATTCCTTCTTCAAAGATCAAGGAAAATATTGCAAAGGTGCTGAAAGATGAAGGATTCATTAGTGATTTCCTTATTCAAGATGCTCCAGTAGGTAAAGAACTGGTCATATCACTAAGGTATACTGCCAAGGGCGAACCGAATATCAGAACCCTGCAGAGAGTAAGTAAACCAGGACTAAGAATATTCAAAGGATTTAAATCGTTAAAACCGCTGCTTAATGGGCAAGGCATTTATGTTATTTCCACCTCAAATGGTGTAATGTCAGACGCTCAGTGCAAAAAAGAAAAGATTGGTGGCGAAATTATCTGCGCTGTAAGTTAACTACAGAAAAACAGGATATTAAGGGAGAATAGGAAAATGTCCAGACTTGGTAAAAGACCGGTCGCCTTGAGTTCAAAGATTACCGCTGATTACAAGAATCGGCAGCTCAAAGTTAAGGGTCCTATTGGAGAGATGCAGTTTGATATTCCAGCCGGAGTAGAACTGGATGTAAACAAAGAAGACATCAAAGTAATCGTCAATTTTGATGAAAGAGAAAGCCGTGTAATGGGGGGAACAATACGATCACTCATTAACAACATGGTGGTTGGTGTTGACGAAGGATTCAAGAAAGTACTGGTATTAGTGGGCGTTGGGTACAGAGCTCAGGTGTCAGGGCAGAAGTTGACATTAGCTTTGGGATATTCTCATCCAATTGAGTATCAACTACCAAAAGTGGTAACTGCGCAGGTTGATGGTACAACAAAGATTACATTGACCAGTTGTGATAAACAGGTTTTAGGGCAGACCGCAGCTGAAATAAGAAAATATCGTCCACCTGAACCATATAAGGGTAAGGGGATTTTATTTGAAGGTGAGCAGATCATTAGAAAAGCTGGAAAAGCTGGAAAAGGCTCTTAATAAAACCGAAATCGTTGTTGCGATCACTATTAGCACCAGTTTCATTGCATATTTTAGATTAAAATATTAAAGATAAAAGAAAATGGAAGCAGCAAAGAAAAGAATACTTGCGAGAAAGAGAAACAAAGCGCATGTTCGGAAAAAAATTAGTGGAACTCCGGAAATACTGAGAGTATCAGTGTTCAGAAGTTCAAAGCATATTTACGGTCAGGCAATCGATGATAAAAGTGCAAAAACGATTTGCAGTGTTTCGACGCTAGAGAGTGACGTGAAAGAGAAGATTGAAGGGCATTCGGGGAATAAGGCAACTGCGAAAATCGTCGGGAAAGTACTTGGTGAAAAACTATCTGCCAAAGGATATGATAAGATCGTTTTTGATAGAAACGGATATTTATATCACGGGCGGATTAAAAGTTTTGCAGATGGCATCAGAGAAGCCGGTATTAAATTTTAATATTTTTATCCTGAGGTGAAGTTTTGGCTGAGAACGAAAAAAGCGAATTCATTGAAAAAGTCATTGAAGTCAAGCGGGTATCGAAAGTGGTTAAGGGCGGTAGACGGTTTAGCTTCAGCGCTCTGGTTGTTGTCGGAGACGGCAAAGGGCGGGCCGGTACCGGTATGGGAAAAGCAAACGAAGTAATTGAAGCGGTCAGAAAAGGTACAGAGAAGGCGAAGCGAGCCATGAAGGTGTTTTGTGTTTACAAGAATACAATTCCTCATGAGGTCATGGGCAAGCATGGTGCTGCCAAGGTTTTAATAAAGCCATCTAAGCCAGGTAGCGGTATCATATCGTCAGGAGCCGTCAGAGCCGTTGTTGAAGCCGTTGGAATAAAAGACATTAATGCAAAGGCTTTGGGTTCAAATAACGTTCATAATTTAGTTAATGCTACTGTGAATGGCTTACAGCAGATAAAAAGCTTTGCTGAGATTGCCGAAAGACGTCAGAAACCAGTAGATGATATTTGTTTAATCGATTTTTAGTGATTCAAAAATGGCTGGACAATTAGAAGTAAAATTGATCAAAAGCGGAATTGGATTTCCCAGGGATCAGAGAGATACTATCAAAGGTTTAGGTTTAAGAAAACTTCAGCAGAGTAGAATCCTGAACGACACACCTGCCATAAGGGGAATGATAAAAAAGATTATACATTTGGTTGAATATCGAGAGGTATAAGGCTGTTTGGTGATCACTCCTATATAAATTCAAACCTTATCAAGTTAAAAGACAAATGCTACATAATTTAGAAAATGCCCCGGGATCAGTAAAGAACCGGAAGAGAGTCGGAAGGGGGCAAGGATCAACAGATGGGAAAACATCTGGTCGAGGCCATAAGGGGCAGAATTCAAGATCAGGAAGCAAAAGAAGAATTGGTTTTGAGGGTGGACAGATGCCACTTCACCGAAGACTGCCAAAAAAGGGGTTTAGGAATATTTTTAGAAAAGAATATTCTATTGTCAATCTTGCAGATATTATCGACTGTAAAAAAATAAATCACGGCGAGCCGATCACCGCTTCCGCATTGATGGAATCTGGACTTATTAAGAACCAAAAGATGCCGGTTAAGATTTTGGGTGATGGAAACCTGGAACTGGCTTTGACTATTGAAGCACAAAAATTCAGCGCCTCTGCAGAGAAGAAGATTCAAGACGCAGGCGGAAAAGCAACCGTGATACAATAACTTGATATGCTGGAAGTATTTAAGAATATAATAGGGATTGAAGAGTTAAGGAAAAGAATTTCTTTTTCTTTGGCCATGTTGATTGTTTTTCGTATTGGAGCTCATATACCAGTACCAGGGATCGACAGTACTGCACTCGCTGCATTTTTTCAAGCTAATGCCAAAGGTATACTTGGAAATCTTGACATGTTTTCCGGTGGAGCGTTGAGGAACATGACGATTTTTGCTCTCGGAATAATGCCATATATCAGCGCATCAATCATTATGCAGCTTTTAACAGCCGTTTTTCCTTATTTGGAGCGATTATCCAAGGAGGGAGAGGCTGGCCGAAAGAAGATAACCCAGTACACTCGATACGGCACAATCATTTTGAGTATCGTTCAGGGTTTCGGAATAGCGGTAGGTTTAGAAAGTATGGCTCTAACCGGAAACCGAGTGGTATTGGCAGGTATTGGTTCTTGGGCTTTCAGATTTACGACCGTCATTACTTTAACAGCCGGTACTGCATTTATAATGTGGATGGGTGAGCAGATGAGCGAGAGAGGCATTGGAAACGGTATTTCTCTTATTATTTTTGCAGGAATTGTTGTAGGGATTCCGACTGCATCCATTCAATCGATCGCACTGTTTCAGACCGGTGAATTGACGCTGTTTATCCTTATTATGGTAGGGATAATAGCTTTAGCAGTAATCGGAGTGGTTATCTTTTTTGAAACTGCTCAAAGAAAAATACCGATTCAATACGCCAGGAGGCAACAGGGAAATCGAGTTTTTGGTGGCCAGTTTACACATTTGCCACTTAAAATTAACGCTTCCGGAGTAATCCCGCCAATCTTTGCTTCTTCAATTCTAATGTTTCCAAACACAATTACCGGTTTTACCAGTGTAGAATGGTTACAGAGAATTGGCAGTTATTTGATGCCAGGTAAGTTCTTTTATAGCTTAGTGTTTGTCATTTTAATTTTCTTTTTCTGCTTTTTTTACACTGCGATTCAGTATAATCCAGTGAAAATTGCAGAGGAGTTAAAAAGGCATGGTGGTTTTGTTCCTGGTATAAGACCAGGCGCAAAGACGGCAAATTATTTGAATCTTGTGTTATCTAGGTTAACATTCGGGGGTGCGATATACCTGTCCGCAATCTGCGTTTTGCCCAGTATTTTGATAGCCTATTTCAACGTCCCTTTTTATCTGGGAGGAACAGCGCTATTGATCGTCGTTGGTGTGGCTTTAGACACCAACGGTCAAGTGGAGACTTTTTTATTAAATCAAAATTACGACGGATTTATTCGAAAAAGTAAAAAACGCAAAAGAAGATACTAAAAAAAAGTGGAAGTTAACGTTAATTCAAAACGATAAAGGCAACTATGAAGATCATATTTTTAGGAGCTCCAGGATCCGGTAAAGGAACACAATCAAAATTGGTTTCAAAAAAACTAACAATTCCCCAATTGTCCACGGGTGATATTCTTAGGGAAGCTGTGAAAGCAGGAACAGAAGTCGGCAAGAAAGCTAAATCTTTCATGGACGCTGGTGACTTGGTACCAGATGAGGTAATTGTTGGAATAATAAAAGATAGGACTGCGCAGGCGGATTGCAAAAAAGGTTACATACTCGATGGTTTTCCAAGAACCCTGGAGCAAGCTAACTCACTTCAAGAGATGTACAGTCAGAACAATGATAGTTTAGATAAAGTGGTATATCTTGAGATCAATCCTGAGAAAGTAGTCGAAAGACTTACAGGTCGAAGAGTTTGCTCAAATTGTGGTGCCGAATTTCATCTTCAATTTAAAACACCAAAAGCTGAAGGTAAATGCGATCTCTGCAATAGCGACCTGATGCATAGAAGTGATGATCATGAAGATAAGATCAGAAACCGCCTCGGTAATTATGACGCTCAAACAGCACCTCTGATTCAGTATTACGAAAAAGAGGGTGTCATGAAGAAAGTGGCAGCAGAAGGCAGTATTGACGAGATTACTGCTAAAATCATGGATGTTTTAAAATAATTTGAACATCTAAATAAAATTGGTATCAAATCGATACTGACAAATTTACATGTTGCATAAAAGAGAACCTACTGTTATAGTGTTTATTTGGCTTAAAAAACAGAGTCAAATTCGGGCTTATAAGATCGGATAAACACTGACAAATAACAGCTTTAGTTTTGAGAGATTAAAATGAAAGTAAGAGCCTCAGTAAAGCCTATCTGCCCAAAATGCAAGATAGTTAAAAGAAAAGGTGTCTTGCGTGTGATTTGTGTGAACCCACGACATAAACAAAGACAAGGTTAAGGGAGGACAGATTGGCGCGTATCGCAGGAGTAGATTTACCCGATAATAAGAGAGTTGAGATAGGGCTTACTTACATTTTCGGGATTGGAAAGAACGTCTCTAATCAGATCATTGATGAGGCCAAGGTTGACAAGAACACCAAAATAAAAGATCTCAACGAAGAGGAACTTGGGAAGATCAGACAAATTATCCAGACACTTGTTGTGGAAGGAGATTTGCGGAGGAAGCTTAGCATGGATATCAAACGGTTAAGCGATTTGGGGTGTTACAGGGGACTTAGACATAGAAGAGGGTTGCCTTGTCGAGGACAGAGAACAAAGACTAATTCAAGGACCCGAAAAGGTCCCAGGAAGATTTCAGTAGGACGAAAAAAGAAATAGACTTTCAGGGAAAATAGATGGCCAAAGGATCAAAAAGAAAAGGCGGAAAGAAAAAGGAAAAGAAGAATATTCCTTTTGGAAAGGTCTACATCAGTGCGACCTTTAATAACACTATCGTCAGTGTTACTGACCTGGAAGGCAACGTGATAAGCTGGTCAAGTACTGGTTTGCACGGCTTCAAAGGTTCAAGGAAGAGTACTCCTTACGCTGCGAAAATCGTTGGTGAAGACGCTATTAAAAAGGCAATGGAACACGGGTTAAAACAGGCACAGATCATCGTGAAAGGTCCAGGTAGTGGAAGAGAATCAGCATTGCGAGCGGTTGCGAGTTCGGGAATTAGGGTAACACAGATTAATGACATCACCCCGGTTCCTCATAACGGTTGCAGGCCGCCAAAAAGACGAAGAATATAGAGTAAAAAATCGGATTGTAAGAAAATTATTACTTGGAGAATAGAAAGTGGCAAGATATACAGGGGCTGTTTGTCGGCTTTGTCGAAGAGAACAAATTAAATTGTTTTTAAAAGGCGATCGTTGCTATACTGACAAATGCTCAATGGAAACAAAACCTAACGTACCTGGGCAACATGGTGTAAACCGGAGAAGAGGTAAACAGTCCGAGTACGGTTTACAATTGAGAGAAAAGCAGAAAGTTAGAAGAATGTACGGCGTTCAGGAAAAGCAGTTCAGAACGACCTTTAAAAAGGCATCTAGTAAAAAAGGTAAGACAGGAACAAATCTTTTAATTTTACTCGAACGAAGACTTGATAATATTGTATATCGAATGGGTTTTGCCAGGTCTTTGGCTGAAGCAAGGCAACTTGTGAAACACTCGCATGTATTAATTAACGGGAAAAAGAACAATATTCCTTCAGCCTTGGTTAGAGTAGAAGATGAGATCTCGATACGGGAAAAAAGCAGAAACATTGCCTTTGTCAAGGAATCATTAGATTCCGCTGCTAGAAAAGGAACACTGGCTTGGTTGAGTGTTGATGCGGACAAATATAGTGGCAAGGTTGTAGCTTACCCAAAACGAGAACAAATTTCTATTCCTATTCAAGAGCAACTAATTGTTGAGCTTTATTCGCGGTAGCCGGTTTGGACACAAATAAAAATATATTTCAAAAAAATTGGGAAGGGCTTGTGATGCCCAAAGACCTCCAGGTTGCAAGGGAGTCTTTCGATGAAGCATATGGTAAGTTTATTTTTGAACCTTTACATAAAGGTTTCGGAATAACCATTGGCCACGCTATGAGACGCGTATTGCTGTCATCATTAAGAGGAAGCGGTATATATGGAGTAAAGATTGAAGGTGTCTCGCACGAGTTTGAAACGATAAAAGGAATTCGTGAGGATGTGTTAGAGATTATCTTAAATCTTAAAGGATTAGAGATACGTCAGTTCGATGAAGAGGAGTTGGTTTTAGAGTTAGTGGCTGCAGGACCTAAAGCTGTCACAGGAGCTGATATTTCGACTTTCGGAAAAGTTGAAATCATGAATCCGGATCACGTTATATGTACACTCGATCAGGATGCAACCTTAGAAATGAATTTATTTGTGAGGATGAACAGGGGATTTGTTTCAGCTGAAGAAAACAGTGACAATGATTTGCCGATAGGGACAATCTTTTTGGACTCCAACCATTCACCCGTCAAAAGAGTACAATACGAAATTACAAATACAAGGGTTGGACAGCAAACTGACTATGAAAGACTGGTGTTCCAATTGTGGACAAACGGTGGAGTTCGGCCCGATGACGCAATGGGTTACGCATCTAAGATATTAAAGGAATATCTGACTCCGTTTATTAACTTTGACGAAGACGCAATCAGACCTATTGAAGAAGTTGAGTACGAGGGTGATGAAAAGGTCTACGAAAATCCGCACCTATATCGAAGCGTTAACGAGCTTGAACTCTCAGTCAGATCGATTAACTGCCTTCAGAACGCAAAAATTGAGACAATTGGTGATTTAGTCCAAAAAACAGAAGCTGAAATGCTAAAAACAAAGAATTTTGGACGGAAATCACTACAAGAGATTAAAACGGTTCTCGCGTCAATGGGACTAACGCTAGGCATGAAGTTGGAGAATTTCGACAACAGGCCTAAAGGTGAGTCATCATCGAGATCTTACTAACGATAATTCAATTCTTATTTGGTAACTGAGAAATGAGACACTTAAAAGCTGGAAAAAGACTAGGCATAACAACCAGCCATCGAAAAGCAATGATGAGAAATCTTGTTACTTCATTGTTGGAGCATGGAGAAATTAAGACGACAATAACAAGAGCAAAAGAGATGCGGAAGTATTTCGATAAGATGATCGGTTTGGGAAAGAAAGATGGTCTTCATGCAAGAAGACAGGCGATATCTTACATTAAATCGAAAGAAGCCGTAAAAAAGTTGTTTGAAGAATATGGACCTTTGTATTCAGAAAGAAACGGCGGGTATACCAGAATATTCAGAATTGGTCGGAGACTGGGCGACAATGCTGAAATGGCTTTGATACAAATGGTTGATCTGGATGGAAAAGCTAAGAAAGACGATAACGCTGGCAAAGAAAAGATAAAAGAATTAAAAGAGGAATTGGAAGAAAAAGCAAGTTCTACTGATAAAACAGATGTAGAAAAAATTGAAACTGAAGAACAGGCGCAAACGGATGTTGTAGAAGCAGCAGAGGTCAAGCAAGATTCCGAAGCGGATGAAACACAAGAAACAGGTTCGGAAGAATCAAAAGTTGAAGTTGGAAAAGAAGAAAAATAGGTAGAATCTTATTTAATAAAGAGGGGAATCTTAATATCGGTTTCCTCTTGCCCCCCTAACCACCACACAATTCCGCATATCGGGTTACCGCAGCTACCATCAATTCAAATTTGAAAGGGCTTTTGCTGGCACAAAGTGATTTCAGTAGTTGCATAAACTCATCCCAGTTATCTATTTTATTAAAAGCTTCAATTCGTGGGATTAGGAGTCCTTCTTCTTGACAGATGACATTAATTCTTTTGGCTTCGGTGAACAAACATTGAGGGTCTTTAGTAAACATATCAATCAATCGTTCAAGAAGTTTGTTCATGCTAAAATTGATTTGTACTGGATTACCGACTAGATTATGTTGTTCAACATATTTTGTTTCAGTACGATTTATCTCCGGAATGATAACATTTTGATTCCTTGACAGGTATGCCTCTTTTTCATTGGAGAAAACCAGCTCGTAGTACCGCTTTTTTACAGAAAGAGATTTGGCTTTCAATTTTATGTCTTTGGAAAGAACAGTCTGGCTTCTTTTCAGAAAGGGACTGTTTTCGCTAAAGTCCCAGCGATAATTGGTATCGCCTGGGATAAATCTAATTCGTTTCATTTAATAAAATAAAATAGACCCAAAAATGTTTCTTAAAGACAAAAAAATAATTGATAATCATATTTTGCTGCTTGGTATTCTTATCATAACCCTGACATTTAAAAATGCAAATGCAGCAACGGATCAGTCTTTGATTTCATCATATCTTAATGGAAATTATAAGGATGTCATTGAACAAGTTGATTCAAAACAGGAAGAGGAATTGGATATTGAAGATATTTATATTCTTCTAAAAGCTAATGAGCAGGCGGGGAAAACCGAATTAAATCCAAAAATTCTGGAGAAGCTGGAAGCTGGAATCCCCACTGAACTTTATGATATTATTATTTATGAAAGAATATTGCTGTCAATAAATTCAGATGATAAGGAAAGTTTTTTAAGGCAATCAATTGAGTTCATTCCAAAGACAAATAATGAGCATATTATTCGGATAATCGCAGAAAATATTGTTGAAAAATATCGTACGTTCAAAGACACATTGCTACTCCGTCAATGTCTGGAGCTTCTTCTGACCTCTATTAATTCATTGGAAATCAAATCCAGTATTCTAAAAGTGTATGCTGATACATTCGATGATTCCGATTCAAAGAAAACTCATAACGTAATCGAAGTTTGGAAAGTTGAAGACATACGTAATTTAAGTGAAAAGTATGAGAAGATTGGCCAATGGATTTTGGAGCGTGCAGATACTTACCCTAATCAGATTTTGGAACACTTCATCAACCAAAAGCAGTACAGAAATTACTCGTATTCAATAAAGAATATACCCCACTATTTGAAAGCGCTATCCAACCGAGAATTGGAAAGTTATCAAAAATTAAGTGATTTATATCTTTATTCAATGAAACGATTACGTAAGTATTCACAGTTAATTGCCATACTGGATAACACTAGTGAAAGGGAGTTATTGGGTATTCCCCGGGAAGAAGCGATGATTGAACTATTTGATCTTTGGCTTAGGAAGGGAAACGAAAAAGAAGCGACAAATATTCTGATGAAAATTAAGAAAGCAAAACCAGATTATAGTCCTGATTTCATGTTATTGGCACTGGCAGACTTTAATTTTGAAAAGGCCAACTACAAGAAGAGCTTGAATTATCATCAGCAAATTGACATTTCAAGTTTGAGTAATGAAATCATTTCAAGAATAAAATGGAAAAAATGGCGAATCCATTACCAATTGGGTGATCAAAAAGAATTATTGGAACTGGCTAAATGGGCCGAAACATATCCTTTCGAAAACAAAGAGATAGCTGCCAGATTCTGCTATTGGTCCAATAAGCTGGAAGCTAAGCAAAATTCCTCTTTATCATCCTGCTATGAACAGTATCCCTTGACGTATTATGGACTTCATTCAAAGTACAGTTCAAACATAACTGACTTAGCGACTGTTAAAAACGAAAAAAAGCAATCCGTTCCCAAAATTGAGCTTTCATCAGGCAAACTAAAAATTTACTCATTTATAGCAACCCTCTATGAGTTAAGACAATATGAGATAGCTGATACCATTGTAAAATCAATCATCGAAAAAGCCAATGGGCATGAATTATTACACCTGGCTGATATTTTGCTAAAAGCGAATCGGTTTTATTTGGTTCAATTGATAGTTGAATCAAATTTCAGAGATCATTTGGAAGGAAGTATAACAGCCAGAAATATGCTGCTGCCATACTTCTATCCCAAAGCTTACAGAGAAGAAATAATTGGCCTTGTACAGACAGATGAGGTTCCCGAGCTTTTGATTTTGTCAGTAATGCGCGAAGAATCACATTTTAATCCGGATGTGGAATCGACGGCAGGAGCAATCGGTTTGATGCAGTTGATGCCAAAGACAGCTGAGTACATAGGGAAGCTTTTAAAACTAAAAATTGAGAAAGAACAGCTGAAAGATCCGAAATTAAATCTTAGATTGGGGACAGCTTATTTAAACAGACTTTTAAATCGTTACAAAGGAGATCTCTTTTACACGTTAGCGGCATACAATGGAGGGCCTACCAATGTCCGGCGATGGCAGAAAAAAAACATCACAGCAGATAGTGATGAATTTTTGGAGAGTATCACTTTTGACGAAACACAAAACTATATCCGTCGTGTAATGCGATCTTACTATCTTTATCAGGATCTTTATGGACAGGCTCTTTAGATTGTTCGTGATATTGGCAAGTTTAATTCTGATCGTATCAGCATGTCAGACTCATAAAGTTGAATTAACTGGAGAAGATGAAAATTCGAAACGATTTAAAGTTGCTTTTGAGGATTTAAAAAACGAGAGAGTAGAAACAATCAAGGTTGATTATATTGTTGATTGTAAGGTCAGGCTGAAAACTCTGGAAGAATCCCAAAGCGGAAATTGTCAGATTGTCCTCACACACGACCTGAAATTCTTACTCACAATTATACATCCCATGGGTGGTGTTCTGATAAAGATATATGCTGATGATAAAATATTACAGGTTAAAGATTTTTCAAAAATGAGCTATCGTGAGTACGAATTGAGCAAGAAATCAAAGATGAATCTTCCATTGATCAAAGATTTCTCATTATTGGAACTGCAAACAGTGTTATGGGGCAGAATCTTGGTTCCAGTTGAAAAAAGCCTGAAATATGAGCTGGATGAAAACAAACAGATTAGACGAATTACAAAGCCTGAAAAGGATAAGAGTTTGGAAGTTGGGTATAATGGATGGTTAACATACAAAGGAAGTCAGTTTCCAAGGATATTGATCATCAACAACCAGAAGAGCGGTTCCTCCATTAAATTGGCAATAACACAGTTTCAACCGGGATTTGCCAAAAACCTTAAGATAGATAAGGAGTTTAAACAAAAAAAAAGAGTGAAGCATTACAGATTAATTAAAAGCGGATAAAATAGCTGCACTTTTAGTGATCCCTTTTTAATACAAATTCCGCCAATTGATGTAAACGTGATAAATCTCTGTTTATTTTGCCCAAGTATTCCAATGCTTGCTTAAAGCTTTCGTTTGCCAGTGAAACTGATTTTTCCAAACCGTAGATTTTAGGATAGGTCAAGGTATTGTTTCTTGTATCACTGCCTGGCGTTTTTCCTAAGCGAGTTCTATCCCCTGTTTCATCCAAAATATCATCCTGGATTTGGAAACACTTTCCAATTTCTTCTCCGAATTTTGTAAGTAAATTATAATTTTCTTCACTGAAATCTGCTAAAATGGCTCCTATTTGAATACTAGCGGTAATCAGTGCTCCTGTTTTATGGGAATGAATGAACTTGAGTTTTTGTGCTGGGTTATCAGCATTTAGATTGTCGATATCAGCGACCTGACCGGAAACCATGCCGTATATGCCAGCTTTTTCTGCAAGGAGATTTATTATTTTTATTAGTTTTACCGGTGGTATGGAATCATTGTCTATTGATCCAATCAAGGCAAAACTATGGGTAAGAAGGGAATCTCCCGCCAACAAAGCTATTGCCTCGCCGAATTTAATGTGATTGGTTGGATTTCCTCTTCTAAGATCATCATTGTCCATACACGGTAAATCATCATGTATCAGGGAGTAGGTATGAATATATTCTATTGCACAGGCAATGGGTAAAGAGATAACCGGGTCTTTTCCTCCACATTCAACGGTGGTCATCAACAAAACAGGCCTTAGTCTTTTTCCGCCAGCGAACAGTGAATATTTCATCGACTCTTCCAAAACGGAAACGAAATGGGAAAGCTTGGGAAAACTTGTTTTTAAGTAGCTCTCAAATTGATTCAATTTTTGAGAGTAATATTCTTTAAAACTGGGTTCATTCATTTCTGTTTTAATGTTTATTCAAATCTGGTTATAAAAACTGCTAACGAGGCTTTTGTTGACTAAGATTTCTGCAAAACCATGACCCTATAATGTCCTGAATAATCTTTCCGGTTTTTGTCCAGCAAAAGAGTATCATCCAATTTTACGAGGTCCGAGATTTGATGCAATTGATCATATCCATGTTCAAAAATAAGATAACCATTTGGTTTAAGCAGCTCGTGGGCTGAGTTTAGTAGAACCTCATAAAAATCGATCCCCGTTTCTCCCCCATTTAGCGCAATAATTGGCTCCCATTGTTTTACTTCTGCTTGAAGACTGTCAATATCATGTTTTGGAATATAGGGGGGATTGCTGACTATAAAATCATATTTTGTTTTCGGACTTATGGACTGGAAACGGTCTCCCTGAAGCAAAGTGATACTATTATTCCTCTGTTGTATGATGTCTGAGTATTTTTCCGTATTAAAGGCTGCATATTCCAATGCATTCTTGCTAAGTTCGATAGTTACAATGGATAGATTGTGACATTCATAACATAAAGCCAAAGGAATCGCAGCTGAACCGGTACCTAATTCCAGAATGTGGATCTGTTCGGAAGGATCTCTTTCCTGGATTTTTTCCAAGATGCATTCGACTAAAACCTCCGTATCTTGTCGAGGTATCAATACGCCTGAACCAACTTTCAGACGTAGCGACCAAAAATCATGGTATTGCAGAATATAAGCCGTAGGCTCCCGTTTGTATCTTCGCTTGACAAGTTCTCTAACAATCTTTTGCTCTTCCGTGGTGCAGGGTTTGTCGAATTGAAGATAAATTTCCAATCGGGAAATATTCAAAGCATGGCTTACTAACAATTCAGCTTGCAGTCGATGAGGAGGTGGGAATCCTCTCTTTTCAAAATCTTCTTTTATCCATTGGACAAGCTTTGGAGGAGTCCACATACTATTGGTGTTTTTTGAAGAGGGAGTAGTCAATCTATCCATTATTGAGTAGTTATCAAATAGTGAGTCATACATCTTGATACACTTTCATTGAGTAAATATATTTTTCCGAATTCTATTTACTTCTGGCAATTGAAGTTTTGAAAATGAATCGTATATTCTTTACTTTTGTATGACTTGGTTGATTTTGGAGAGAAAAGGCTTCACTCGAAGGGGTTTTAATATATAACCGTTTACTTTCCACTTAGCAGCGGTCACGATATCGTCCGGTTTATCTGAAGCGGTTATCATCAAAACTGGTGTTCCCTTCATTTCATCATTTCCGGAACGAATTTTTTTTAGCAGATCCAAACCGTTCATTTCAGGCATCATGAAATCGGTCAGGATTAAGTCAAAATTATTCTCTTGAATTATATTCCAGGCATTTGCACCATTATCAGCTTCAGTGATTTGTAAAAAACCTCCCGCCCTGAGGATACTTACTATTAAGGCTCTGATTTTGGCATTATCATCGACGACTAAAATTTTTGTGTCCTTGGCTTCAGTCATATTTTTTTGCTATACATGTCTGAGAAATAGATATTGGCTACTGATATACAGCTCAGAATAAGTTTTTTCAAATGGTGAATATATACTTTTGTTACGAGCTCCCTTGTTTGGAAATAACTTTTACGGATAACTAAAATATGATCCGCACTTTTTTATTCTTACTAATAATGCACAGTATATTAAAAATTGAAAGTTCTGTAAAACTGTATTGATGTGTTTTATTATTTCTAATTCACCATTTTATTGTGCTGTTCCGGTTCTTGCACAATAGTCAAGATCAAAATCCGTTCCTGGACAAAGTCAGTTTGAACGCTTGATTTATAGCGCAGTTAAGATTCCTAAAATTTACAATCCCCTTTCCGGCAATATCAAATGCCGTACCATGGTCAACGGAGGTCCTGATTATCGGCAAACCCACGGTCATGTTTACTGCAGTGTCAAAAAACAGTAGTTTGACGGGGATAAGACCCTGATCGTGATACAAAGCGACTACCAGGTCATAATGTCCGTTAATCGCTTGCAGAAAAACGGTATCAGAAGGATAGGGACCTGTTACATCAATTCCTTTCTGACGCGCCTGTTCAATAGCAGGGATGATTGTATCTTTTTCTTCATGGCCAAAGAGCCCATTTTCACTTGCATGAGGATTTAAACCACAGACTGCTATTTTTGGCTCTTTTATCTTCAACGAACATAATTCCTTGTAACCAAGTTCGATTGTTTTGACTATAGATTCTGTTGATAGAATGGAACAGGCTTCTTGAAGTGGTAAATGGGTCGTTACTAAGATCACATTGAGCTTATCTGTAGCAAACATCATACGATATGATTCTGTTTGAGTAAGTTTTGCGAGCAAGCCGGTGTGACCATCATATTTATGACCGGCAAGATGCCAAGATTCCTTGCAGATAGGTGAGGTAACGAGCGCTGCAATCTTATTTTGCATGCACAGACGGGTTCCTTCTACGACATAGTTAAAAGAATGATCGCCACATGTTTCATTTGATTTGCCCCAAGTATAATAAAGTGGACCTTTATAGGGCTCTAAAACATGAATGGCGTTATCTTCGAAGACAACACTTTCGAAGTTGTCAAATGATCTGAATTTAACATCGATTTTCAGGTGTCCCGCTATTTTTTTAAGAACTGTTGTTTCTCCAATTACAAGGGGGTTAATTGATTTCCCCCTTTCTTCCGATAGAAGGGATTTGATGATTATTTCAGGTCCTACACCTGCAGGATCACCCATTGTGATGCCGATGATTGGTTCCATATGGTCTGTATTTGAGTAATTAATTGACTGAATGTATATTTTCAATTCTATTGAGGAGAAAAAAAAAGATCTACTCATTTGAGCCAAAATATTGTATCATCTTCATTAAAAACTTAAAAAGTTTCAGTGTGTAACTCACTGTAGAAAACATCATCTAATGCTGACCCGATATTTTTTTTGTCTTGCCAATACAAATCCCCAATTTTTGTGAGATGAGGGAACAGGCTTAATCTAAAAACGGAAAATGATTGAATATAGAAAAGAGGATAACACACTGATCTGCATAATTAAAGAAGAGATCGTGGCTTCAAAAATATCTGAAATGAGGAATAATTTGGCTTCACACCTTGATTATGATCAGGCGTGGGAAGAATTAGTATTCGATTGTAAAAAAGTGAAAACTCTGGATTCAATTGGAGTAAATTTTATAGTTGGTGTATACAAGAAAGCATTTTCAACAGATAGGAAATTTAAGATTATCGGTTGTAATGATCTTGTGGCAAAAGTGTTAAAGCTATTTAAGTTAGATGAAAAGTTTACAGTTGAAACCTCGAATGCTTCATAATGAGGTGGAGCCATTTTTTAAGAATATTTTGCCAATGAGACAGTGGTAGGTACTGGATGGTAAAATCTGATTAAAGTATAAATGGTTGCCCTTAACCATATTTCTTCAAAATATTATACCCCACCTGTCTTCAGTGATTCTGAAGACTCATGAGCTTTACTTTCTTTATTACAGCTGATTATTTCAACGAGCAGTTGTTTTGTTTTTTAACGGTAAAGTGAAAAGAATGAAAATATTACTTTCAGAATTCGACACCAAAGATCTAAATTCTATTCACAGTAAACTGATTGGATGGGGATTTCATGCCATTGTTCATGACGGCAAGGCCTCCACTGCAGAGATATTGAGGAAACAACCAAATATTCAAATCCTCATTATGGGGGATACCTTTAATAATGCATTGGATTTGATACCTGAGATTAGAAAACGGAGTCAATATATTTATATTTTGGTTCTATTGACCGGTGATATTGATTCGTATAAAGAAGATCAGCGATACAGCGGAATTGATGATTTTATCAAAAAACCTGATGACTTGGACCAGCTCAGATTTTACCTCTTCGGAATTCAGTATACAATTGGATATTCAACCAGCCATTTCTTACCTGGCATTCAATCTGACTTCAGATTGATCAGGCAGGCAATCAATCTCGATTACTTGTTTTCCTCATCCACCGTAGATAAGGAGGACGTCAGGGAGCAGTTATATAATCTCTTAAAGAGATCAAATGAATTTATAATCGATTCCAATAGTATTACTGGTAATGTTTTGGAAAAGACTCTTATAATTTCAGAAGAGTTGGGTACTGAACAGTTAACAGACTGGTTGATTGGGATTCTGTTCTTGAAGCAAAACCCGGATTATGGAAAATTGCTGAGCTTCAATTTACTGCAATATCAACTTCGTGAAATTCAAAGCAGAATCTTTGTTGCAATTAAGAGTCTGGAAGAGTTCGGATTTTTTAAAAAAGCTTCAGATACTGTCAGTATTCTCCAAGGTAAAAGAATACTCTTGGTGGAGGACATGAAATATAACAGGGTTTTGCTTACAAAAATCCTTATGAAGCAGAAATGTGCAATTACTGAAGCTGTAAATGGTCAAGATGCTCTGAATATCTGGCAAGAGCAGAATGATTTTGAAATTATCATAATGGATATGAACATGCCCATTATGGATGGATTTACCGCAACCAGAGAGATTCGAAAAATCGAGCGTGAAAAGTCGCTCAAAAGGACGCCGATTATTGCCCTAACAGCATTAGCAATGAGAGGGGATAAGGAGCTCTGTTTGGAAGCCGGTACAGACGATTATTTACCAAAACCCGTTGAAGCTCTCTCTCTGATTAAGACCTGTGAAAACATTTTGTTAGGGAAAAAATCAAGAAAACCCCAAAAGAAAGATTATAACCAGGAGCTTCACAATATAGATCGTATATTGGTCAAAGTTAATAATCAGATATCCCTTTACTCTCTGAAATCTGTCTTTGAAACTCTGGGTATTAAGTATGAGATTTGTAACAGTGCTGAAAAAGTGATGGGTGCAGTGGCAGAGAGTGATTTTAGCTTGATTGTGCTGGAAGCCGATCATGACTTGGAATTAGCCTATCATATCCAGAACAATTTCCCTCATCAATATATTGCCTTGATCTCCAATAGCAATAGGACACAAGAGTTGATTTCGAGTAATTTTGCCAATAACTTCCGATATCCTTTAAAGTTTGAGCAGGTATTAAAAGTTCTTAAATTTTATTCGGATAAACATCAGCAAGCAAAAAAAGATGCTGAGAAGCTTGCTGATGGGGATTCGCTGGATAAGATTAAACGTCAGGTGAGTATAACAGACGCGGTTCATAAGTCTGACAATCAATTGGCTGTCTGGCAGAAAGCTTTTCGAAAAATCGGGGGAGATCTGGTTTTAAGCCACCAGTTTAATCTGCACGGCAAATTTGGTTTAATATTGGGTGATGTAGCAGGGCATGATATTCAGAGCGGATATACGGCTTCCTGGTTTAGCGGACTGGTGGAAGGTATTTGGGGACAAAATCCAAATCCATATAAATTTCTAGTAAATCTGAATAATCTTTTTGCCCATGACACGGAGGAGGAAAACAAACGGTTTGTATGTGCATTGGTTCTTTTGTGGGACCCCATCAGGCAGAAACTTTTTTATGCAAATGCCGGAATCCCGGGGGGAATCCTCATTAAAAAAGATACTGGAAAAGGAGAAGCCATGGAATGGACAGGCGTTCCCATAGGTATGTTTCCGGATATGGATATGTTTGACCATGGTGAGTTGGATTTTACGGAAGGAGACAAGCTAATTATTGCAACAGACGGAGTACTGGAAGCCATTCCCAGAGAGAATATCTCAGAATTGAGTGAATCCAGAAGTAGTGAGTCAGCCCAACTTACCCTGGATGCAATCGTGGATTTTGTAACCAGATCTATTGAGATTACAGATGATTTAACCATCGCGGTATTTGAGGCCAAAATCCCAGAGCATCCAGTATCAGGATATCGAAAGACAATCAAATCTGATTTTAGGGACGTAGACCAGGCTGTTGAATATATGAACCAGTTTATCAAACAAAATGCTAAAAATATATTTGATTGGCCTATGATTTCAGTGGCAATTAGAGAAGCCTTATTAAATGCTGTGGAACACGGGAATAAAAGTAATCCGAGCTATCCGGTCGATATCGACTTTGAACTAAAAGAGAAACAAATGATTGTTACTATTTCAGATTGTGGCAGTGGATTTGATCTTTCAACTGAGAAAAAAAGACTTGAGAAGGAAGGAGATCTTCGAATTCATGGTCGCGGAATAGAAATGATGGAAAACATTAGTAAATCAGTCAGTTTTTTGGGTGGGGGTATTAAGTTAGTGTTCGAGTCTCATGAACCTTAAAATCCTTTCATCTTTTCTGGTCACAAGGTTTCTACAAAGAAAATTATGAAAGCACTAATCGTTGATGACGATCTCATCAATCGGAAATTCCTTAAAGCCATGTTAATGGGAATCTGTGAAGTTGACCTGGCAAAAAGTGGGTATGAAGCCATTGATTTGGTAAAAGCTAGTATTGAAGAAGCAGCAACTTATGATGTGATCTTCCTGGATATTATGATGCCTGATCTGGATGGAATTGAAACTTTGCAGGAAATCAGGAATCACGAAGTTAAAAAAGGAATACCATTCGAAAAAGGGGCGAAAATTGTCATGGTGACTGCTTTGGCTGACAAAGAGAATGTCCTTTCAGCTTTTTCCAAAGGTTGTGAATACTATTTGGTTAAACCGATCCAACAGGGCAAAATGTTTGACCTCTTAAAAGAAATGGGATTCGGACCAATTGAAACAGAGAGTTGGTAAAGGAGATGTTCCCAATGTTTTTAACTGACTGGAGTTAGGTTAGATGGATCAGATACTGATTGCCGATGATGACAATATTGATAGAAAACTGCTTGAGACCTATCTGCAAAATCTTAACTATAAGGTTATTTCGACAAAAAACGGCACAGAAGCATGGGAGATTATTAGTTGTTGTAAAAATCCCCCACAGATCGTCATTATTGACTGGTTAATGCCGGGAATGGATGGTATTACACTTTGTAAGAAAATCCGTAATATGATTAGTCCCTATTATGTGTATATCATCCTGGTAACAGCTAAAAGCATGTCGGCTGATATGGTACAGGGATTGGAAGCGGGAGCTGATGATTATTTAACAAAACCTTATGAAAAAGCCGTGTTATTGGCACGTATCAACGTCGGTACCAGGATATTGCTTTTGGAAAGAGAGAAGAATGATCAATTGCTCAAGATTCAGAGCACCAATCGAAAATTGCAGCAAAATATGGAGGCTGCCGTACAGATACAACTCACTCTCTTACCGCAAAAAAAACTTGTAGTCCAGGGATATCAATTTGATTGGTTTTTTAAGCCCTCTGATATGTTGGGTGGTGATATGCTCCATATCTATAAACTATCAGAAACCAAAGTTGCTTGTTATGTACTTGATGTCTCCGGTCATGGAACACAGGCAGCCCTGCTATCAGTAACCATCAGAAATCAATTAACGGTAAACCTGATTGATACGATACCGGTAAGAAACCACAGTAGCCTGATTCTACAAGATTTTCAAAATGCGAAACCTATTGATATTGTATCAGAATTATCAAGTCATTACAGCGGTTTGCTTGAGAAGACAGGGTACTATTTTACTATTGTCTATGGCATCATTGATATTGAGACCGGTTGTTTCGATTATATCAGTGCCGGGCATTATAACCCCATTCTTATCTCCGGGGAGAAAGTAATCTATAACAGGTCAAGCAGTGGTGCGCCCATTGGTATGTTTGGAAACCAGAAATATCAAGAACAATCCATTCAGCTTTCTGAGGGAGACAGGTTATATCTTTTCACTGATGGAATCGTTGAAGAAACCAACAACTCGGAAGAGCAGTATGGACTTGATCGATTGGGCGAACAATTAAAGGTCAAAGAAATAAACAATACCGAAGGATTTTCCTCCATGATTGAACACCTGGCAGGATGGAGCCAAAAAGATAGCTTTAACGATGATATTGCGCTGGTTGAAATCTGTTCTTTAAAAAGCTAACCGAATCTGGAGGGAAAAAGACAACTTTAGCATTTGTCTATGAATGATCCCAATGGATAACGAACTCTTTTACACTCCAAATCTTTGCGCTCCTATTCAAATTGTTTCCCGCACTCTTTGGTCTTCTGTTTATTCACCTAAACAGTTATGGTTTTATTTTCATCTATAATCTTCTTAATAGTACAAAACTGGAGTTCAGTTTGTATCTAATATTTCGAAACTTAACGGTTGTGTATTGATGAACAGACAGAAATTCAATCGCTATGTGCTGGATGCAAGTATTCTTTTATATGATCCGGAATGCATAAACTCATATCCGAATTCTTTTGTTATTATTCCAATATCCGTGATAGAGGAGATTGATCATTTTAAAAAAGATTTTACAGAAACAGGTAGAAACGCTCGTATTGTATCAAAAATGCTGGATAAGATTCGGACAAAAGGATCATTAACTGAAGGTATAGAGCTTTCAAACGGTAGTGTTTTAAGTGTTTTTATTGCTGAAGAGAAGGCACTGAACTTGCCGGCATTCATCAATCTTAATAAAAGCTCAAATAGGGTATTGGCAGCAACTACACTGATTCATCAGGCCTATCCTGATATTACCTACTTGGTTACTAATGATATTAATTTAAGAGTCAGGGTTTCTGCACTTGGCATAAAGGTGACTGCATATGAAGAGAAACTGCCGAACCTGGAGAAGTTTTATGAAGGATTGGTAACGCGAAACATGGAGGAGAAAGAGTTTAATCAGTTGCTTGACGCTGGTTTCTATAAAGCCAATCCCGATGAATATTATGCCAATCAGAACTTTTGTGTGAAAAACTCGAAATCAGATCAGAAAGTCCTTTGCCGCTATATTTCAGCAGATAAAAGGTTTGTTCCCATTCAACTGTATCCTAAAGGGATTTGGGGGATAAAAGCCAGAAATGCAGAGCAAGAGATAGCACTGGATCTGTTAATGGATCCTTCTGTGGCTATCGTAATACTGGCAGGAAAGGCAGGAACTGGAAAGACGTTGTTGGCTTTGGCTGTAGCATTGGAATTAATGCTTTCAGCAAGTCTTTATCAAAAAGTCCTGGTATCTCGACCGATTTTTCCGATGGGCCGGGATATGGGCTATCTACCTGGTGATCTGGAGCAGAAGATGGAGCCCTGGATGCAACCCATATTTGACAACCTTGAGTATCTCTCAACCAACAAACAATCACCGGGCACCAAATCAGGTGGTTACCAGAAACTGCTGGACATGGGATTGATTGAATTGGAGCCTCTGACTTATATAAGGGGAAGATCTATACCGCAGCGTTACATGATTGTTGATGAAGCCCAGAATCTGACGCCCCATGAGCTGAAAACGATTGTGACCAGAGCCGGCATGGGAACCAAACTTGTTCTAACAGGTGATCCTTACCAGATTGATAATCCATATGTAGATGCCAGTTCAAATGGTTTGTCATATGTTATAGAAAAGTTTCAAAATTATGATTTGGCGGGTCATGTCTATTTGATTCACGGCGTCCGTTCCAAATTAGCTGAATTGGCTTCCAATATTCTTTGATATACTCCCTAGTAGTGAAATTCTAATAATTAATTAATCAAGTTGATGTCAATAATACAAAAATTTAAGGAATCAGAGTTAAAGAATCGAGATCCAAGGTTTTTGGCTGCGGTGAGTCTTCTAAACTGGCTGCAAACAAAGCAAATTATCTTTTATCAAAGAAGTTTTTTTGGCCTCCCCTCTGATGTTGGGTTTTACAAACATATCGTTAGCAATGTGGTAAGGCATAGAAAGAGATTTGAGTATGCAATAGAATTGCTTAGCAAGCGATCTTTGCAGAGGATTGATCCTGAAGCCCTGGTTTGCTTATACATAGGACTAGTACAGCTTGAAAAGGGTTCCAAAGTTGAAGAATATGCAGCAATCAATGAATCTGTTGAACTTATTAAAACCCTGGAGAAACCTCATTTAAAAGGATTCGTCAACGCGAATCTTAGGAGATATTTGCGGGAAAGGGAGGAAGTCGATGTTGCGCTTAAAACTCAATCCCTTGATATTGTTACAAGTCATGACAAGCGACAAATTGAACGATGGACTGAGTTTTTTGGATTGGAAGCAACCAAAACGATCTGTGAGTCAAATAATGTATTGCCGGAAGTTCAGATTATTCTTAATCCACTTTTTGAGAGGAACAGTATTGTAAACGATCTACTTTCCCTTGGATTTGACCTGTTTGATTACCATGATGAAGGATTCAGCATTAAAAATCCGGAGGGGATTTTTAATTCGCAATGGGCAAAAAAAGGAGCCTTATTAGTTCAAGATCGGGCGTTTCAACAGATCAATCTTCTTCTGGAAAAACTCCCAAAAGAAAAGGTGTTGGATGCATGTGCAGCACCCGGGGGGAAAACATTCCACCTGGAATGGCGGTTTGGGAACGACATTAGTCTTTTGGTAAGTTCGGAATTGGATAGACTCAGAATGACTACAATGAGAGACAATATTGCGCTATATCAGAGCAAAGCCAAAGCAATTCAAGCGAATTCGCACCATCCTCCTTTTAAGGAATCGTTTGATCTGGTGATTTGTGATGCTCCCTGCAGCGGAACTGGGACCATCAGAAAACACCCGGAGATAAAATGGTTAAGATCAGAGAAAGACTATCAACGGAATCAAAAAACCCAGCTAAACCTCTTAAGACAGCTGGCTGAGTTGGTTAAACCAAAGGGTCATCTTTTATACATTACCTGTTCTCTTGAGAATGAGGAAAATCAGGGTGTTGTGGAAAAATTTCTGAGCTGCTCAAAAAATACCTTCCAATTGGTTCCCTTTAGTCATTCAGCTTTAGAGGAGTCCGTGATTACCAAAGAAGGATACTTTCAGACATTAACGTCACCAAAACAGATGGGTGCTTTTTCAGCTCTGTTTATGAAAATGTAGGTTTTTGAAGGTAAGATTTCACCGTTGTACCAAATTGTATTAGTATTTTAAATATTACAAAAGCTTACATTTTATTATAAAGACAACTTCTTCCAAGTGGATTAAACTGAAGCAATAAATAAAAATTAAAAATAATAAAAACAACGATTAACAGGAATAATATGGTAAAAGTAGCTCCTTCACTATTGTCTGCTTCTTTCAATGAACTGGGTTTTGATGTCAAGACTGTAATTGAGGCAGGTGCCGATTTGATCCATTTGGATGTTATGGATGGGGTCTTTGTTCCCAATATTACCTTCGGGCCGGCAATTATCAAATCACTGCCGAGAACAGAAGGTGTGGAATTTGATGCCCACCTTATGATAACCCAACCGGAAAACCATATTGATTCCTTTTTGGAGCTGGAGCTGGATCGTATATCGATACATGTTGAATCCACTATTCATCTTCAACGATTGCTCAGAAAAATAAAAAACACAGGAACCAAATCTGCAGTGGCTCTTAATCCCTCAACTTCTCTTTCTTCAATTGAATGGGTTCTGGACGACATTGATATGGTTTTGATCATGACGGTTAATCCCGGTTTTGGCGGACAACAGTTTATTCCAGCCATGACTAAGAAGATAGAGTTGATGAAAGAGATGATCGTTCATAAAGGACTCCCCATTGAGATTGAAGTTGACGGGGGTGTTTGTCCCGGTAATATAAGAGAATTAACAGATGCCGGAGTGGATATTGTTGTTGCTGGCTCTGCTGTTTTTGGAAAAAACGATTACAAAAAAGCGATTGATGAGTTGAAAAACCCGAGATAGAGTTTGCCTCAAAGTGTCTTTAGTATGAACATTGTTATAACCATTTTTTTGTTTTTCACTATGAGAGTGGGAATAGGCTACGATGTACACCGGCTTGTTGAAAACCGCAAGCTGATTCTGGGGGGGGTGGAAATCCCTTTTTGTAAAGGCTTACTCGGTCATTCAGACGCTGACGTGCTGTGTCATGCAATTATGGATGCATTGCTTGGCGCAGCTGCGTTGGGTGATATTGGAAAGCTGTTTCCGGACAATGATTCAGGTTTTAAAGACGCGAACAGCCTTAATCTGCTTAATATTGTACAAAATAAACTCAGGGACTCCGGCTTTAGTATTGTTAATATAGATTCTGTTATTATTGCTCAAAAACCTAAAATCAGCTCCTATGTAAATAGTATTAAAGAAAACCTTGCTTTGGCTCTCAATTGCAATGTTAACCAAATATCTGTGAAGGCGACCACAACCGAAAAGCTTGGTTATATAGGAAGGGAAGAGGGGATTGCAGCCCAAGCAGTAGCATTAATTGAAAGCTCTATATAGATCTTGGTAATAGTATGGGTTTCTCACTTGTAAAAGTTGATCGATCCAGGTATTACCAAACTATATTTTAACTTGTTTTAGGCTAGTTGAGGATCATATACAAAACATAGGGACTAATCATTTGCTATAAGTATGACTAATTTCATCACCCTTTCCGACTTAAAGACCAAAAGAGTCTTTCCAAGAATCCTGCTATTCCTGTTTTTGAGTATCGTGATTGGATATTTGATTTCTCCAAAAATAATATTCCAACCCACGGTCTATAAAGAGGGTGATATTATCCTTCAGACAATCAACATCAATGAAGACCTGTTGATTCCGGATAAAGTCTCCACTAGATTAAAGCAGGAAAAACTTCTCCAAGAGCAACGAAGAATCTATGATTTTGATCCTAATACTTACGAAAAATCTCAAAAAAAGGTTCAATCTGCTTTCCAGGAATTGCGAGATGTTCTTACGAAGCTTGAAAAACAAACGGAAGATATTCAAAACCGTTTTCGCAACTTTGGATTGGAATTCTTTAACTCTGTCAGAAACCTCCAAGAACTTGAAATACAGGAGAAGTTCTATAAGGAGTATCAAGCCGTTATCAAAGCCAGGTTGGAGTCACTGGAACGGGAAGGAACTTTATCAGCCAAGGGATTTAACGAAAAATCAAAAATTGATGCAGATCTTAATATAGTCAACCAGCTGCTTTCGGATCTTCAGGGGAAGAGGAAATTTTATCTGGCGGAAAATGAAAGCTATGCCGAACGTTATTCTTTGATGTCAAAGGAAAATGAAAATCTTGCCCAAAGCATTGAAGATAAAAAAAAGGAAGCCATCAATGGTTTTATTAAAGCACTCTCTGTTGAATTTACAGATAGTGAACAGCAGTTGTTGCACTTACCTTTTAATACCCGTGAGATTGAAAGGCAGCTTTTGGATCTACTTTCTGAGGTTTTAACCAGAAAGATCGTTTTTTCAAGAGAGATTTTGCCCGAAGGTATCAATGATGTTGAGTTCAGAAACCTGGTAACAGGCGAAGTCTCTGTGTTTAACGAATCGGAGCGGTTCCTTGATTTGGCAGAGGCAAGAAATCTGGCTGTTGATATTGCAAAAGAATCTTTTCCCGAAGATGAAAGTGGGGAAAAAAAGAGTATCTTAATCTTGCTGGGACAGAAGCTTATCAGTCCGACTGTGTCGGAAAACAAACTTGAATTTGAAAAGCGGAAAATGGAACTCATTGCTAATACGAGTCCTGTTTTCTTTAGTGTCAAGAAAGGTGAAATAATTGCCAGAACCGGAGATAGGGTAACACAGCATCAAGTGGAAATGATTAACAGCTATTACGAGGTTATGTCAAATAAAGACAAATTGCCAGGAATGATAGGCATAATTTTATTTGTATTTGTTGCTCTTGTTCTAGTGTCATTAACCTTAAGGTTGCCTGATCGGATAACTAAAATTGGATTCAAAAACCATTTGATGGTTATGAGTGCTGTTTTAATCTCATTGTTGATAGTTAAAGGTGGAGCATTGCTGGGAGAATTAGTGGAGACCAGATACCTAACCGTTCAAGGCAATATTTTTATTTATATATTGCCGATCACCCTGGGAGCCATGCTTATCGGAATATTGCTTAACTTTGAAGCTGCACTGATGACAGGCTTGTTGACGGCCTTGTTTGGATCGATCATGATGCAAAGCAATCTGTACTACTTCTTTTACGCTATCATTGGATGCCTTGTAGCATCACTTCCAATGACCAAATTCGATTCCCGTTACTCAATTTTGCTTCATGGCTTAAAAATCTCGGCAATTAATTTACCGATGATTATAATCATTTTCCTTATTGAGAGTAATCAGGTGGGGGGTATTAGCTGGTTTAGTTTGGTTGCAGCTATTTTAGCCGGGGGATTAACAGCTATTCTTACATCAATTCTACTACCCTTTTTCGAGTCCCTGTTTGATGTGACAACCAATCTGAAGCTATTGGAACTGGCGAATATGAATCATCCGGCACTGAAGGATTTAATTCTAAAGGCACCGGGAACTTATCAACACTCAATAATTGTGGGGAATCTCGCAGAGTCAGCAGCTCTCAGAGTAGGTGTAAACCCACTGTTATCAAGGGTTGCATCCTATTATCATGATGTCGGAAAAGTATCAGATCCCCATTACTTTATTGAGAATCAGTCCCCTAATTTCCCGAACATTCATGATAATATGGATCCGTTCGAATCAGCAAAAATAATCATTCAACACCTAAGTAATGGCACAGAAATATCAGAAAAATACAGGCTTGGGAAGTTAATCTCCGATATCATGCAGCAGCATCACGGTACCAATCTGGTTGGCTATTTTTATAGCAAAGCGAAGAAGATGAATTCTGTGGAGGGTGAAGAAAAACCCGTGGATGAATCTGATTTCAGATACCCCGGACCAAAACCGCAAAGTATCGAAGCTGCCCTGGTGATGCTTGCGGATGTTTCCGAAGCTTGTGTCAGAAGTCTGGATTCTCCCACTCCTGAGTTGATCCGTAAAATAACTGAGAAAACATGCTGGAGACTTTTGGAAGACGGACAATTGGATGAATCCGGACTTACGCTGAAGACGTTTCATTCCATTGTTGAAGAATATATCTCGATGTTAATCAGTTTTTACCATCAAAGAGTTAAATATCCGGAGAATGATTCTCTTGTAACAATGGCACCAATACCCGTAATTACAACCAAGGAAAACTAGTGCTGCGTCAAGGAAGGGATGTCGTCCTATTTTTTTTCGGAGCTTCGGATCGCAGGAATTGATTTTCCTGACAGTAAGACTTGACTTATCAATAATGAAACGAATCGAGACTCCCGTACCCGGGAAAAAGGATACAAAGGATGCTGGACAATGAAAAACAGCCATATCCAAATCACATTCGAGGATGACAGTGTTACCGTTACCAAAGAATTGGAAACAAGTATTTTCGAAAATTTGCAGTTTCTGCTAAAAAAGACTGGAAATCAGGGAAAAATTCTGTCTTTGTTTTTTTGTACTTCAGAAACTGTAAAATCGCTCAATAAGACTTATCGGGATAAAGACCAAGTCACAGATATACTGTCCTGGCTTTATGATGACAATGAAATTGAGGGACCTTGCAAAGAGGAACCTTGGGGAGAATTAGCAATCTGTCTGGATGTCTGCAAAAGACAAGCAGAAGAAGCGGGATTGACACTGAAAACGGAGTTATTGCGCTTATTGGTCCATGGACTCGCTCATCTCATGGGGTATGATCACGAAATCTCTTTGGAAGAGGAAAAAGAGATGCTGAAATTTGAAATGGACTTACTTTCCAGCATCAATTTGGATGGGATATATAAGTAAAGCTGTTTCGAGCCAACCAAAACGGTCTTAAACTCTTGATCAGCCGCAATTGCACTACTTCAATTAGGCTTCAGCTGGAATTATATTAATAATCTTTCGTGTTTTTGTCTTCTGCTTAAACTGAACAGAGCCATCACATAAGGCAAACAGTGTGTAATCCTTACCGGTTCCCACATTATCACCCGCATGGAATGAATTTCCTACCTGACGAACGATAATCGTACCTGCCGATACCTTTTCGCCACCAAATCTTTTTACCCCTCTATACTGGGCATTGGAATCTCTTCCGTTTTTTACGCTACCTTGACCTTTCTTATGTGCCATATTTCCTCTGAGGAAAGAATGTGTAACTATTATTTCCTAAGTTAACATTTGATATCAGTAATTTGAATTTTTGTGTAGTTTTGACGATGCCCTGTCTTTTTCTGGTATCCTTTTCTTCTCTTCTTCTTAAATATTACTACTTTTTTCCCTTTTTCGTGATTCAGGATTTTCCCACTGACCTTTGCACCCGAAACAAATGGTGAGCCAACTTTGAAGTCATTTTCACCGGCTTTTACAAATAATACTTGGTCAGATTCAAAATCTGAGCCTTCATCTTGATGCAGTAAATCCACTGTAACGACACTGTCTTTTTCGACTCGATACTGCTTGCCGCCTGTCTTTATAATCGCGTACATCTTTTCTCTATCTCTGAATGATCTAGAATCGGTATTGTTGATTTAAGTTTAATTTTAAAAATTATCTTTTAAATGGTACTCTGTCAATGAAATTGGAGGGGAATTGGAAATAAATGCAGATTACATGATTTGAAAAAGGGTTACCGACATCCTGGTTTTTAAAAGAAGAAAAGGCTGTTAAATGCCTTTTCTTCCGTCAAGATCAACTGACTGAGACATCTGAATTTACGGGGTGATCAGAAGCGAAATTGATAATTTAATCCTATTTGTCCAAAATCAGGCCTAATCTGTATTTCCAGATAGCCTTTATATTTGCCTTCCTCAATCAGATCGTTGAGTTCACTCCTGATCGAAAAGAATTTATAAGAGCTATAACCTAAGGTTCCCAATGCTGCTATCAATTGGTAATCATCACCTGACTTAAATTCATTCAAGAAATAGGCGGAAATGGCAGCCGAACCGATTAAGAAGGTTCGCCAGAAGGTTTTTTGACCATCAAGTACTTTAATTTTTTCAGCCCATTGCTGTTTTGCCATATCCTCCAGTTTTACAGGCGACAGTTCAACTGTCTTCTTGATTTCAAATACATTCCTCAAGTGTGTATCCAATTCTTTTCGAATATTGTCGATCAAGGTAATCTGTTTTCGTTTGTCAAGGAATGTCGTAACATTCTGTCTGGCCTCGGGAGTTTCGATTGTCTGGAAATAAACCCCTTCACTGACGTTTTTTCCGACGCGAGTGACTTTTAGAATGCCGATATTTTTTCTACGGGTTCCTTCCGAGAGGAACTCGTCGTTGTCGGACCTCACGATAATATTTCGATAAATAACCAGCTGATCCCCTACCTGAATCCCGTCTTTCTCTCCCAAATCCACAACAACAATTTTATTGTTTGCTTCTAAAATGTTACCTATCACTGGAGCATTAGCAGCGATTCTGTTTGCAAGCTGATAAAACTGTCGATCCATTGTTTCATCTGTAAAGCGGATAGCATCTTCAAAAGCAAGTGAATTATCAAATATTAAAACCAGTTTTACGTTCAGACTGAAAGTTCCGGCCGAAGTAAGCGATATATGACCAGTCAGAATCCATTCAGCTTCCATTAACTTTCCCATTTGGATTCCACAACCAATATCAAAACAAGGTAATAGAGAGGGGGCTTGATTGGCTGTCTCCTCTTCAACTTCCGACAAAGGAATCACGGTAAAACGGTTAGTATTGGCAATGTTTTGAGCCATAATATTGCTAAACGCTCTAGCTGCAGATTCCGTCATCCCGGTTGCTCCGAATTGTAAAATAACTATTCCATTATTTTCAGCTTCAGGTTTCAGGAGAACATTCTGAATGACTTGTTCAGGCAAAGTTTGGCCTTGTACAGGGAATGGCAATAATGAAGTTACAATAATGGAACACCAGAGGAAGACTAGGGGAATGAAAGATCCATAATTCCTTGTAATTTGGTCCATGACTATTTCTGTTGTTACACGCTTTGTGAGCTCATTTAGGTAAGTTTATGTTGGATCTCTTTGCTGGCGCAAAACGAATTCCAATATTTTTAAGTTGCAGAATGTAATGCAGGAATTAGGCAATTTTTCTTTTTGTTTGGTTAGATGAAAGATCCCAAAAAAATCATTAGATTGAAATTAAGCCATTAATTATGCAGCTGTCTAAAAAATAATTGGACTTTTCTAAACTATCACTTTCCCATTTAATGGGAATGAACTCGCAACCAGTGTGACACAAGAAACAAATCATTACAGTCTCTTGTGTCTTTAAATGGTTGGTGCTGACCTCAGCTTGTTTTATTCCTCTTCTTTTTTCTTTGCAGCTGGTTTTTTAGCGGCGCTGGGTCTTTTCCGGGGTCTGGTTTTTGTTGCCGTTTTTTTTGATTTTAAAGGCGTCTTTTTATCTGATTCAGTAATTTCTTTTTTGCTGTCTTCAGGAGATGCTTTAACGGCAGTTTTTTTGTCAGTCTTATTTTTTGTCGAAGTTGAGCTTTTTTTAGAGGTGTCTTTCTTCTCATTTGAAGTTTTTTTTATGGCAGGAGAAGCCTCACTTCTGCTCTCTTTCTTGTCTTCAGGTGTTTCTTTAGGAACGGGATCTTTTGTTCCTTGATCGGATACCTTGGTGGCAGGATCTTTATGCTGGGGCTTTCTCTTTTGACGTCTTCTTGTTGGTCTTTTAGGTTTATCTTTTTTTACTTCTGGTTCTTCTTCGAGAATTGGAGTTGTTTTTGAACCTGTCTTTTCACTCTCTTTCAGGGGTTGATCATCTTTGATCTCATCTGCGGTTTTTTTCTCACTCTTCCCATTTACAGACTTCCATAAGTATTTATTATCAATTAGTTGTGAATGGTTTTTATCGGTTTTTCCCTTTAGCCTGTTTCCAAATGATTCGGTAATTTCCTCCAATTCCTCTTCATCAAGCTCTTGAATATCTGAGAATAAGGCTGAAGGGTGAATGCCATAACTTGAATTTTGATTGCTAACAGGGGGGCTTTTCTTGGCTTCCACCTGGTTTTTTTCCGGCTGCGGTGCAATCTGAGGTGCAGTTACGGGCTTTTCCTCCATTACCTCGGGAGCAAGGTCGACATCGGTTTCATCCGGTTCAGTTACCTCTTCCTCGATTATTTCTGTTTGATACTTTTTGGGGGCAGTATCTCTGTGCTGCTGATGTTTTCTATCTCTTCTGTTTTTAGGGTCAGTTTTATTGCTTTCCTTGCGGCTATGTAATTGTGGTATTGGTATCGGTTTTGGTTGTGGTTCCGGGGTCGGACTTTTTTGATCAAAAACAGGCTTCATCTGACTTTCTTGAAATACAAATAGACTTGGATTAGCTCTGAGCACAATATTAATGCCAAACTCCATCTCTAAGTCATATATTGATTGTCTTCTTTCATTGAGCAGATGGTTTACCAGTTCCAGTGGAAGCTCCCCAACTATCTGTTTGACATTGCCTTTCGCTGCAATTTCTCTGATAGATCGAATAATCAGATTGGTTGACGCCAATAAGGAGGGAATTTTGCCTTTACCACTACAGACGGGGCAGGTGCTTTCAACTGTATTGGCAATACTGGCAGCCAATCTCTGTCGGCTCATTTCAAGAAGACCAAATTGAGAAATAGGATTAAACCTTAATTGAGCCTTATCCATTCGCATGGCTTGACTTAATCGCTCCTCAACCTGTTTTCTGTAAGACTCATTCTCCATATCGATAAAATCGATCACAATCAATCCACCCAGGTTGCGAAGTTTCAATTGGCGGGCAATTTCATCAGCAGCTTCAAGGTTTGTTCTGAGGGCGGTTGAATCTATATTCCCTTCTTGATTTGATTTGCCAGAGTTAACATCAATCGCAACCAGAGCTTCCGTTTGATTGATGACAATTGACCCCCCGGATTTCAACTTAACACTGTTTGACGTGAGCTGTTCTACTTGTCTTTCAATATTATAAGTAGCAAACAGGGATCTATCACCCACAAATAATTTTAAATCCTTCTGTTTGCGAGGAGCAACTTGTTTAAAAAATTGCAGAGCATTCTGAAAGGTTTCGGGATTATCCACCCAAACTTCACTAATATCTTCGGTGTAGTAGTCCCTCAATGTGCGAATAACAGCGTTATCTTCCTCAAGGATTAAACCTGGCTTATCCGATTTTTTAAATTTCTCTTTGATATTATTCCAGGTCTTTTTGAGAGTAGTATAATCCTTTTTCAGTTCATTAAGTTTTCTGCCAATGCCAGCAGTTCTGATGATAACGGCATGCTCTTCCGATTCAATTCCGGATAGAAAACCTTTCAGTCGATCTCTTTCCTCTTGAGATTCGATTTTTTTCGATATTCCCCCTTTTTCATTGTTTGGCATTAAAACCATGAATCGGCCGGGTAAAGTTATGTTTGTTGTCAAAGCAGATCCTTTATGATCTGAGGCCTCTCTGGTAACTTGAACAATGATCTCCTGTCCGACTTTTACCTTATGTTGTATCGGTTTGTTCTTGTTTATCCCTTTTTTTGAATACAATGAGGGATTTAGTTCATTATTGGGTAAAAAACCGTGTTTCTTTTCTCCATAATCAACAAAAGCAGCCTGCAAAGAGGTTTGAACCTGAACAATAACTCCTTTATAAATGTTGTTTTTTATCTGGCTGGATGTAGTATGCTCAATGAGCATTTCTTGAAGTAGTCCATCGACGACAATTGCAATTCGACATTCATCATCAGTTTGATTAATCAACATCAGAGATTCAGACATGTTAACTCCGTATATTATTTCTTTATCATTTTGATATCATTATTAAATTATTCTATTAATGCGGAAATGAATTCATTTTATCCGATTATAGACGGAATAACTTAATATATTAAACAGGATGAGAGTTCAGAGAGTTTTATACGAGGTTATGGATTGTCTTCATGCAGTTTTTCACACCTTTTAGCACAGTCCTCTGTGCTTTTCATTCGTTCGAAACCTCATATTCCCTTGTCTCTCATGTTGTCAAGCGATGTGAAAGATTTAATTCACCAGTTTTTAAACAACAAGATTGCCGATTTTTCGGGGATATTCTTAATTGAAATAAAACTTTGTGAATTTATTTCCATCACTTTGTTGAAGATGCATCTAACAACACAAACTGAACTCAGATTATTCTGTCATAACCTCTATACCATTTTCAGTTACAAAGATGGTATGTTCAAATTGTGCGGACAGCTTTCCATCTTCCGTCATTGCTGTCCAATTATCTTCCAGGATGTGAACCCCTTTTTTACCGAGGTTGATCATGGGTTCAATCGTAAAAAACATTCCCGGTACAATGAGCGGACCGTTTCCTTTTCTTCCAAAATGGGGCACCTGGGGCTCTTCATGAAACGATTTACCTATTCCGTGTCCAACAAATTTCTCAACAACCGAGCAATTCATTGAGTGAGCATATTCCTGAATCACTGCACCTATATCTCCTATCCTGCCATAAGGTTTAACAGCTGCTATTCCTCGCCTTAAACATTCTTCTGAAACAGAGCAAATCTTCTTAGCGTCTTCAGAACATTCCCCCATTAGAAACGTCCGGCTGGTATCCCCAAAATACCCATTTAAATTGCAGGTAACATCTACGTTAATAATATCACCTTCTTTTAAAATTGTATCATCAGGAATGCCATGACAGATGACTTCGTTGATTGATGTACAGGTGGACTTGGGGAAGCCTTTATAATTCAAAGGAGCGGGAATAGCACCATGATCAAGTGTATATTGGTGCACCCAGGTGTTGATTTGATTTGTTGTGATACCGATTTGAATATTATCAGCTACCATCTGAAGAGTGTTTTTCGCCAATTGACACGTCTCTCTCATTCCTTGTATGAATTCTTCAGATCGGTTGATCACGGTTTGTTCGTTTGGGGAAGACAGGTTAAATCTTCTTTTAACTTCATCTTCCTTAAGATGGCATTTTTTATATTTTTTGCCACTTCCACACCAACAAGGATCATTTCTTTGAATTTTTGCATTCACAACAGGAATAATGGATTGTTTTGGTTGAATCACTCGTGTCAACAGTTTACCTCACAACAATGTTTAAAATTTTGTTTTGCACAAAGACAATTTTTACAATTGTCTTATCATCTAAATATTTTTTTATTTTTGAACTCGCTCTAGCCACTGAAAATGCTTCCTCTTGATTACAATCTGTTCGAATTGTAACGTTGTCTCTAAGCTTTCCATTCACTTGAACCGGAATTGAATAGGAATCTTTAACAAGCTTTGTCTCATCATATTCTGGCCATTCTTCATATGCCAGGCTATTTGATGCTCCTAACCTTTGCCATAATTCCTCTCCCAAATGCGGCGCAAATGGACTTAATAATAACACAAAAGTCTTTATTGTGTTGATATTTAATCTATCGGCATTAACTAAGTCATTGCACATAATCATCATTTGAGAAATAGCCGTGTTGAATCTCAAATTCTCAATATCATCAGTAACTTTTTTAATTGTCTGATGAAGCTGGCTCTGAATTTCTTCGGTTTCGTTAAAATCTCCAATTTTATTTGAAACCTCGCCATTATCCCCAATAATTAAATTCCAGGTACGGTGCAGAAATCGATCAAGTCCTTCCATTCCCTTTGAATTCCAGGGCTTTGACTTTTCCAACGGGCCTAAAAACATTTCATACATGCGTAAAACATCAGCGCCGTAGTTTTTTATCACATCATCGGGATTAATCACATTACCAAGTGATTTTGACATCTTTACACCGTTTTCACCTAAAATCATACCTTGATTTACCAGCTTTTTAAAAGGTTCATCGGTTGATACGAATCCCAAGTCATAAAGCACTTTGTGCCAAAAACGAGAATAGAGCAAGTGGAGAACAGCATGTTCTGCGCCACCGATATAAATATCTACCGGCATCCAGTATTTTTCAGCTTCTTCCGACCAGGGTTGTTCATCATTGTTCGGATCCACAAATCTTAAAAAATACCAGCTGGAGCCTGCCCATTGTGGCATGGTGTTGGAATCCCTTTTTACCGGGGTTCCATCCGAAAGTGTTGTATTGATCCAATCTTTGATGTTCGATAAAGGGCTTTCGCCCGTTTCAGAGGGTTGATATGATTCCGCCTCGGGCAATGTTAATGGTAGTTCATTCTCATCTATGGGGATGACTTCACCGTCATCTTTGATAAAAAGAGGGAACGGTTCACCCCAATATCGTTGCCTGGAAAAGATCCAGTCTCTAAGTTTATAGTTAATATCCTTTTTTCCGATCCCCTTCTCTTCAAGCCACTGGCACATCTTTTCCTTGGCATCCTCAACACTTAACCCATTTAAAAAATTACTATTCTTTAAGATGCCATCACCTGCCCAAGCTTCCGTCTCCACATTCCGATCTTCGATCAGTGGTATAATCTCCAGTTCAAACTTGGATGCAAATTCATGGTCTCTTTGATCGTGACCGGGAACCGCCATGATTGCACCGGTTCCATACTTTAAAAGAACATAATCCGCAATCCAGATCGGGATCGCTTTATTGTTGACTGGATTGATAGCATATGCGCCAGTAAATACGCCTGTTTTCTCCTTGGACAGATCTGTCCGGTCAAGATCACTTTTTGAAGCACATGTTTCTATGTATTGATCTACTGATAGTCTCATCTCCTCTGAAGTGAACTCTTTTACCAAGGGATGCTCTGGGGCAAAAACGCAATAAGTTGCGCCAAATAGTGTATCCGGTCTAGTGGTAAAAACGTCAAAAGTTTTTTCCATTCCTTCGATCCCGAAAGTTACCATGGCACCGTATGATTTGCCGATCCAGTTTCGCTGCATCTCCTTTATGGATTCCGGCCAGTCCAGATCATCAAGACCATTCAACAGTTTATCAGCATATTCAGTGATTTTTAACATCCACTGCTTCATTGGCCTTCTGATAACCGGATGATTACCCCGCTCTGATTTGCCGTCAATAACCTCTTCATTAGCCAAAACCGTTTTAAGAGTCGGACACCAGTTAACCAAGGCGTCATCTTGATATGCCAACCCCTTTTTATATAGTTGCAGAAAAATCCATTGGGTCCATTTATAGAATTTCGGATCAGTTGAATTGATCTCTCTATCCCAATCGTAAGAGAATCCAAGTGATTTGATCTGTTTTTTAAAGGTTTCCACATTTTTGGCTGTTGTTGCCGCCGGATGAGTTCCGGTACTGATCGCATATTGTTCTGCCGGTAATCCAAAAGCATCCCAACCCATGGTGTGAAGGACATTGTAGCCCCTCATTCTTTTGTAACGAGCCAGAATATCTGTAGCAGTGTATCCTTCAGGATGTCCAACATGTAATCCTTGACCCGAAGGATAAGGAAACATGTCCAGTACATAGTATTTCTCTTTATTGTAGTCGATTTCCGACTTGAACGTTTTGTTTTCATCCCAATACTGTTGCCACCTGGGTTCAATAACTTTTGGATCGTATGACATTGTCTAATTAAACCATAAATTGATGTTTTGATTGAAAAAAATAGTAATCTCTTCTTAATGTGAATGCTTATTATTAGGTAAATCTTTTAATAATAACCATTATATGGATTTCCGTCAATTCAAGAAGGGCGTCTATTCCAATATATAAAAATTCATAATAACAAATAGCTAGGAATTTTTTAACGAATCATGAATGGAAACATAGCCTTGATAAAGTTTTTTATGGATTTTGCCATTCTTCACAGCCTCCTGGACGGCACAATTGGGTTCTTGAATGTGTTGGCAGTTTCGGTGTTTGCATTGGTAGGAGAAATCGCAGATTATTGGATAGAACTGGGCGAGGTTTTTATTGTCTAAATTCCACAGTCCAAATTCTCTTATTCCGGGGGTGTCAATAATATAACTGTTTTCGGCAATTTTGTGCATGGCTGCGAAAGTTGTAGTATGAGAGCCTTTGGATGTTTTGTCACTGACAGCCCCGACTTTGATATTTAAGTTTGGGAATAACTTGTTTAGAAGGGAGGACTTTCCTACCCCTGATTGACCTGTCAGGACACTGACACTGTCATGGAATATGTCGAGGAGTCTTTGATCGTTTTCAGCCGATTTTGTTGTGGAAAAGATAATATCGCACTGAATATCTTTGTACGGATCAATTAGTGCTTCAATCTCTTTTGGTGAGCTCAAGTCGGTTTTAGTAATGACAATGGTTGGTTTTACATTGCCAGCTTTAGCCGCGACCAGTAGGCGATTGATCAGATTCGTTCTAAAAGGTGGTTTTTGTGTGGATGCCACGATTAGCAAGTTGTCAACATTAGCTGCAATAACCTGTTCCACTTCGATTCCGACCCTGTTTCTTGATAAAAAGCTTCTTCGATTCTCGATACCGGTTATTAATCCAACATCATCCTTCTCGCTGAAGAGGAACGACACTCTGTCTCCAACGGCGATTTGATTATCAAAACGGCTGTTTTTAAATAGCAATCCCTTTGCCTTGCACTCAATTGTTTCACCTTCATCGGTCAGTAAATAGTAAAATCCCTTTATTCTTTTGGTTATGATTCCTGTTTTCGCCATATACGCTTTTGCGGGTTATAGATGATGTTGAGTTTTCTTTTTATACTAGTTTCATAGATTGAGTGAGTCAATCATACCAATACTTTTTTCAGTTCTTTTAATCTATTTATATCTTCTTATTGGAAACATGACAGCAGAGTTCGCACTCTAGGAGTAAATACGTTTTGGTTTTATGCCATATTACTACCACAATAATGCGCTATCAAAATCTCAGTTTAAGCTAGTTTAACCTGGAGGTTAAAAAGTTTATAAACAAACCAGAGTATCACAACTCTTTAGTTTTAATTATCAGTTAGATCGAATCCATCTGGTTGTGAATAAATATTTTTACTTGAAGATGGGTCTTGATTTTTCGCTATTAACTGCCAAATAATCTAGTAAACTGGGTAAATTCATATAATAAGGAGTGAATCTGCTCAATAACAAAGAAATAGCCAGTTTCTTTGTATTTTTGCATTGCATATTTTTCTAAACTTCTGTAGGAATTGTATTAATCGCCGGATCAGGGAGAATAATAAAAATAGGGATTCTCTCATTTATAATATTTATCCTGTGATATTTTAGATAATTTATTGACAAAATAGACCGATTTATGGTCGAAACTTATTGTCAGTATAATTGGTTTAAGGTTTGAACGTGTATCATTAAGTTAGATCAGGGGACTCTCTTGCAGAATAGATTAAAAGATTCCTGGGCAGAAGGAGAAATCCTTAAACTTCATGCAGATATCGTCTCTTCTTTCATGGAAAGTGATGAAGAGCATGGAATTAGCGCAGCGGTTGAATACGCAAAATATCTAAAATATAAAGGATTAGATAACCAGAATTATCCGATTTTCTTGGATCTCCTGCTTCATGAGAAGGAAGAGGTGATTAATGCGTTGTTAAGTGATGGCATAGTATTTGATCAATTTAAAAAATTGCAGAGAACCAACTATTTGATGAAAGCATGTTTTGAGCTTCTAAAGAGATTTTTGCCCGGTAAAATTTACGAATTAACAATCGAAACGTTACTACATGTTTTAAAGCTTCATTATCGTAACGCTCCAGTGGGGTATAACTTATATCCGCCATCTATTGACGAATTAAACTATATTGGGAAATTTCTTGACAAAACAAAACATCAAACCGATAAAATAAATCGGATGATTCTAGATATCCTATCTGATCTAGGTGAATTAAGCTCAAAGGATACAAAAGATCACAGAATCGATCGTATTGGAGCTCACGCAAATAGAATAAGATCCGCTTTTCTGGATAACAAGGCTCACCTGCAGGAGGCGATACCGCCGAATATGATAATCAGGAGAGCTTGACGTTTTTATATTGAAGTACAAAAAGCGCTTTTTAAGATAAATCTTAATAATCAGTGAGAAGGAGTAAAAAGTTATGGCCGAAACTGAAAACATTGAGAGAATAGAATGGGCACAGCGATCAATAGATCGTGTGGAGGGACTGGTTCTGAAAAACGCATTCTCTTGTAGAACTCCAGAAGCGACCGAGACTTCTATGGCGTATACCAGGTTTCTCAGACTCACCAAGATGACAAATGAGAATTACCCGGTGTTTTTGTCATTGCTGGAAATCGAGAACCATTATGTAATTGACTCTCTGATTGGCGATGAAGATCCATTTGTCTTTTTTACGCCGATCCAGCCAACCAAGCATCTGCTACGAGACTGTTTCAGATTATTGACCTACTGGCATCCCGGTGGTATCTATCCCAAAACGATCTCCATTGTTCTTGGAGTTTTGCAGGCTGCATACAGCTATGCAAAGGATGGAAGCCAGATTCATCGAGTTAGCATCAATGACGTGAACAACCTTGGAAAACATCTGAATAAAGATTCAGGGCAATCAGATCCTGTCAACAGGGCTATTCTTGATATTCTCGATAGACTTTCGTTGCTGGAAGGACAGGGTGATGAGGAAACGGAAGAATTGGCAAGACAATGTAATGCAATTCGTACTCACTTCTTTGATAGAAGGAAGAAAATGGAAGATGTTATTCCACAGGTTCTTTTGGTAAAGTCTGACTATCTTGTTAAGGAAATCGTTCCAAATTACGTTTTTGAAGACTAAAATTAGGAGGAGAAGATGCTATTAGTCGATAGACAAAAGATTTATACTCCAGAAGAAATCGGTGAAATAGAAAGTATTCTTTTGCAGCGAATACTGGCTTGTGCTACTCCTGACGCAGTCGAGGCGTGCATTGCCTATGCGAGGTTCCTGAATCTTACTGGTATTACAAACGAGAATTATCCGCTTTTTATCAAGGTTCTTAAGGTTGGTAACCATTGGGTGATTGATGCACTTATTGGTGATAGAGATCCGTTCTTATTCTTAAGCTCAATTCAGCCCAACTATGAAATCCTCAATGTTTTCTTTAAGCTTCTAACAGAAAGACATCCTGGCGAACTCTATGCTAAGTCCCTATCTGTAATACTGGGAGTCTTACAGACCACATACAATGTTCCCGAAGATGGATTTAAGATATACAGAATATCCATATCAGATTTAAATGCGTTAGGGAAACATCTTGATGAAGAAGTTGGCCAGGAAGACTCTCTCAATAGGGTGATCTTGGATATTTTGGATAAGATTTCAATGTTACAAGGTCAACTTGGCTCCGTTGGCTTGGAAGGGGAACATCGAGATAAGGAAGAATTGTCTATTCATGCCAAAGAGATTATGAACTTCTTTTTTGATGATACTAAACGGCTCAATCAGGTTATTCCCCAGGTATTATTGATCAGAAAGGATTTTCGAAATAACGAAACTTCTCCAAGAAATGAAGTAAGATTTGAAGAATCAAAATTATTTCAGGAAGAGGGCATGATGGATGATCCATACTCTGGAGGAGATGATGTAGCTTCTGAAGAGGGTGAAGGATTTGAAGAAGAAGGCTACGAGGAAGTCTATGAAGATGAAGAGGAGTATGAAGAAGTCTACGAGGAAGAAGAATATGAAGAGGATGAGGGAGGAGAGAAAGGATCAGGCGATGAAGATCTAGAACCTGAACCGGCTTAGTACCAGCCCCTATCATGGTTATTCTACACAAAACCTTAAAAGTCACATGAGGCTTTAAGGTTTTGTGTCTTCTCAAACCTTCAAAGCTGATTAATATCCAAGGCTGAGAATCCATATGTTCAATGAGCAAACACTGAATAAATTAAAGCAGGAAAGTCTTTTCGAAGTACTGAATGCAAAGAATACCAGGGCTGCCAGTGCCCTGTATGCTTATGCTAGGTATTTAAACCAGATTCCTCTTCAGTATGGTTTCTTTCCCCTGTACATGAAGATCTTCGAGACAAATAATCAGTATGCAGTTGATGCACTCATCGAAGGGTTTGAGCCGGAAAGGTTTCTCGATCTTGTTGTAGTTCCGAACCATTTTGTGCTCAGGGCGATTTTTAAAACATTGGATGTCCATCGTCCAAACACCTTGTACGAAAAAACGGTGCGAGCTTTTTGTGGCATTATTAAACGTGTTTATCATATTGTGGAAGATGGCTACAGAACATTTTCCGTTACCGTAACTGATCTAAACAACCTTGCTAAGCATCTCAATGAAAGGGAATCGCAGGATTATCCTGCCAATAGGGTTATTCTGGACATTCTGCAAGACATGTCGGGTTTGGACAGACGTCATGAAACAGATAAAGCGAAACTTGATGTAGGCAGGCAAGCGAACAGGATAAGGGGTGATTTTCTTGATAATCAACGCAAACTTATTCAAGCAATAACAGACGTTGTACTAAAGAGATCCGAAACAGTGGATTTGGGTATTACCCCAGAACAGGTTCAGTAGGGCTTTTAAGCTGATTAACCCTCCTCTTTTTCAATGGTTATAGGCAGCAAATACTATCCTCCAATATCGATAAGCTTTGCTGCTCTCCCCTAGTAATCTCCGAGCAGGAATTTCTGTTTTTTGACCCTTAGTTTTGCGTTTCTTATGTGGTACTTGGGAGTGTTATTAAAACTGATATAGGTTGATTTCTGTTCCAAGTTGCTGTATAGAATTACATGATTATGGGCTCCTAATGGATCGACCCATACCGAGTCATCTCGCCCCCATTTCCACATTGGATTATGCCCAACGACAATAGGAAAATTATCAGGGACATTTAGGTTCTGTCTAAGCGTATCTAAGTCAGTGGGAGCGTATTCTTTTTTGCTGGGGGAGGATCTTGTCTCATTGAGACGGTTCCAGGTTAGTTGCCATAATAAATCACCGGAAACCGAGCTACGAATATTGATAATTTGCTCTTTTGTTATACCTCCTCTAACCGGTCCCGCATGCAAAGCTAAAAAATACTTATGAATGACGAATACCGGTAAAACACTGAAGAAGGTTTGCATGAGGTTTGTATATTCCTTGCCTCTTTTCTCCAGCATGGCGTTGTGGTAAAGAAGTCCTTGCTGTATTCCACTTTTGCCTAGTCTTGAGCTGAATGTATCGTGATTACCCAATAGATAGTATACATTGTCCGGATATTCATTGATCAAGTGGATAATGATATCCATGATCTCAATGGATGTTTCCATATCGTGAAGATGACCTACTCGTTCATCATGAACCGCATCACCCAGAATGATGAGCACAGTCTCATCATTTCTCAATCGGAAAAGATTTTGGTTATCCAACAGTATTGCCTTTAAATTCTGTTTATTGGCATGCAGATCACCAACGATTATAAACTCGCGATTATCCTCCTTGGAAAACTCCAAAAGTCCTCCCGGTCTGTTATTATCGTTTAGGGGACGAATCAGAGTATCCGTTGTCAGGATATTCCGTATAGCCAATTGCAGTTTTTCTTGATGCGATAAGTCAGCGTAACTGTAATACTCACCCATAAAAAGCAACCATTTGCTAGTTATTTCCTGATTCTTGCCCGTAAATTGCGAGGGTTGGAATCAAGTTAATAAAACATTTTGATATTTATACTCTTTAATACCACGTTTATTAAAATATGCAAGGTTTTATCTATTCAGTCCCAGCCATTGAGTGACTAGAGTCGATGAGACAGGAGAAAACAGATATCTGCTCAATCAGTCTTCAAATCTGTCTTGTCAGTTAATTCAAAGTTCAGGGAAAAGGTGAATCAAAAACATTCGATTTTACAGGTTGAATAGAATTCCTGCTAATATTCAATGGTTTCTTATGATAAATACCCAAAAATTTCCTGTCAAAAGAAATTAATATATATTTATCCATGGAAATTTTGATATTTTTAATTTAAAACTGTAAAATAACACAACAGCACGTTTCCATATAGGATGCAAACACACAACTGTATAGGTAGATAAGATAAGTGATAATTTACAGCTGAACGCAAAAACAGAATCTCACTATATTTCTACCTCAGAATAAAAACATGGTGAAAGCAAAACAGATTAAGCGAAGACGCTTACAGCAGCAGTTAGTTTCAATTTAGTAATTCCATTACGAAATTTATGTTCTTTTAAAGGATGTGCCATACACAATATTCCGTGAGGTAAAATGACAATAGGGACACAATTTATTCAAATGGAAGTCGGGGTTTCAGAACTATCTGAGGATATGTTAATCAAAGCTTATACGGGATTCGATAATAAATATAGCTCAATGGAAGAGAAAACCGTTATATGGATTCAACATAACTTCAAAGGTGCAAGCTGCATCGTTGAGAGAAACGGTGAGAAGAAAAGTATTCCGATTGAACAGGTCAATACGGGTGATACACTTCAAATGATCAGTAAACTACCCTCTTCCTTAATAAGCATTGCACAAGTGAGTAAACCGCTGGCTTTAGAACTTGAGCGCAGGGGATTTTTAAGATTTAAAGTACAAAAAGCTGTCGAGTCCGAGGGGACAGCAGAAGAGGGAGTAAAGATAGCTAAAGACCATGCCAACCAGTTTGTGAAAAGAGTCAAGGAAAGCATCTCCATGTGCAAGCAGGCAACAGAAGCTGTTGAGAATCTATTGGATAGTGCCCGCCAAGGTAAAGCAGATACCGGTGAAATTAAGGCATATGTGGATAGTATGACAAGCAGTGAGTCAGCAGATGCTATCGGTGCAATAATCAGTCTTAAGGACAATGATCAGGTTTATGCTCACTGTATTGATGTGGGTGTAATATTCCAGACAACCTACTTTGAAATAGTCAAATTGAGAGGGGAAACAGCTATTTTTAAAGATGAAAAGGAGGCAATGCTGGCAGCATTCCTTCATGACATTGGCAAAGCAAAAGTACCCAAAGAGATATTAAATAGCACAGCACCATTTAAAAAGAACAGTCGCGAAATGGAGCTGATAAGGACTCACCCGGAAACCGGCGCAAAAATGCTGGCTTCAATGGGAATGCCTGACTATTTTTGCAACATGGCGCACTATCACCACGTTAAACTCGATAGTACCATGGCTTCCAGTTATCCAAAAGATGTCAAAGATGAAGAGATAATATTTGCAACCCGACTGCTTGCATTGGTAGATGCTTATCAGGCTTTGACGGCAGGTAGAAGTTACAAGAAATCTTGGACTCCTCCTGCTGTTATGCGTTATCTTGATGCTACTGCAGGAGTGGAGTTTGACCTGAATTTGTGGCAGGATTTTCAAAAAGTAATGGGGCATTATCCAAGAGGTTCTTTTGTTAAATTAAGTGATGGAACTTATGGATTTGTAATGACTGTTCCGGATAAAGACGTACTGAGGCCTCAAGTGGCAATAGTCAGAAATGCGAATGACGAAGATTTACAAAATCAATATTTGGTTGATCTGCAAATAGAAAAGGATCTTTCCATCACTCAAGATATTGATGCGAAATCAATTTATCAGAATAAGGCTCTGGAAGTACTGTCAGATATAAAGATTAGTTAGTTATAGTATCATTTCTCCGGAGATGATATTAACTTTGTCAACTCTCCTGACAATTTAGGTTCCCTATGGATGAAAACAGAAGAAATTTTAGTCGTGTAAGGTTCAATTCAACAGTTTTTTTGAATTATAATGGTTTACATATTGAGTCCAGTTTAATTGACATTTCTCTAAAAGGAGCGTTAGTGGCTCCAGAAGAGTTGTTTGAGATTTCAAAGGGAGACAGTTGTGAACTTGAGTTTCATCTGAACGAAACCGATGTCATTTTAAAAATTAATACAATGATTGTATACTTGAAAGGGAATAATCTCGGATTGAAATTTATTAATATCGATCTTGAAAGCATGATTCATTTACGGCGCCTGGTAGAATTGAACATCGGTGATCCGGATAAGATACAAAAAGAGCTTTTCTTTTTAGCTTCAACTGACCACTAAACCTCTATTCTGACTTGGAAAAAACCTGATTTGCGCAGATTCAGGTTTTACCGAAAAATACACTATAAAGCGACCGCATTTTACTTCTCAATCCTGTCCTGATTAAATTAGTATTTAAGAGTATGAAAAATCTTAACAGTCCCGGTTGACTGTTTTAGGTTTCTTGGTAAGATTTTTGCTATACTATTAGGCTTGAAACTCAGCAGAAATTCTGTTTTTTATCGTGATAAAAATCTAACGAGTTTTTCAATTGAATATTGAAAAAGGGATAGTCCATGACTTCAGCAGCCAAAAAGAAATATCAATCAGACACAAAGAGTTTTGCAGAAATTGATAAGCTTTCCCAAAAATTGTTACATCTTGACACTCAACTGAATTCAAATATTCCAGCAACATTGTTTATCAGTGATCTTCACGGGGAGGGAGATCGTTTTATCTCCATTTTGCGAGGCCGTTTCGGAATGCTTTATCAAACCTGCATTGAAGCTCTTCCGAAAACGTTCAGTACAAATAAGATTCAATATCTTGTAAAAATCATTAGAAAACAGAAATATTCCAAGGATGAAAACATAAAAATGGATATGCAGGATATCATTATGTGTTTTGTGGAAATCCTGAGGTATAAATTCAGCAACATTGATCGCAGTGTCAGTGATTCGTTAGCGCCAGAATATAAAAGTATTATCAATCGTCTGATTTCCGGATTACCGGTTCCCAACTATGTTTATGAAGAGGAGATTATCTCCCAGAGAATCATCCACCATTTATCGAAACTGATCAAGAAGGTACTCTTGGATCGGATCATGGTGTTGGGGGATGTCTTTGATAGAGGGTCTCAACCTGATAAAATCATCAGGATTTTGTCTTCAAAGTGGTACAAAGATATTGTTTATTATGTTTTCGGGAATCATGATATTTTGTGGATGGGGGCTGCAGCCGGAAATCGTTCTCTAATTGCCGAAGCCATGCGAATAAGCAGTCGTTATGATCATATGGATTTAATGATTCGCTTGGGTTTTGATATATCGAAGCTGATCAAATTTGCGACCGAAACTTATCCAGCAGATAAGGTTACCGGTAATTTTAAGGCAAAAACCGACAAGGCTAAAAGCATGGAGAAAGCTTTAGCGGTTATCCAATTCAAACTGGAAGAAGCAACAATAAAAAAACATCCGGAATTTGAAATGGATTCACGTTTATGGTTAAAAAAGCTGGTTAAAATTTTGAAATCAGGGGAAACAGAAGCGCTAAATGACACTTTTTTCCCAACCATTGATGCAAAGAATCCGCACGAACTTACCCTGGAAGAGAAGGAGGTTATTGACGATCTTGAAAAGCAATTTAAAACAAATGCTAAGTTAAAAAAGCTTTTGCGTTTCTTTTTCAAGTCAGGGCAAACCTACATAGTCCACAACGATATGTTAAACATCCATGCCCTGATACCGTCCAATAAAAACGGCGAATTTGAAGAGTTCTTAAACAGAAAGGGGAAAGATTTACTGGACTATGTCCAAAAGAGTATTAAAAGAATCGGGGATGCCTATTTAGCAGGGAAACTGCAGCGGGAAAAGGATCTGGCATTAATGTTTTATCTCTGGTGCGGTCCCAAATCCCCTTTCTTTGGAAAAGATGCCATGAAAACCTTTGAGCGCTATTTCCTGATAGACAAAGAGACGCATAAGGAGAGGACACTTTATTGGGCCATAAACCTTAAAACAGAAAAGTTCAAGAAAACAATCATGACTGAGTTTGGTACAGACCGGATAATATTTGGTCATACTCCTGTTGATTTTACTAAAGGTAAACATATGGCAAGTGAAGACGGGGTTGCAATTAATATAGATGGCGGGTTTGCAGCAGCCTATTACAACCGAGGTCATGCGCTGGTACACACTCCTCACCAGTTATACGGAATTATATTGCCAACGCCTGAAGAGCTCCAGCAGGCTTCAGTCAATCTTGAAACAGTACCATTATCCGTTGAAATCATAGACGCGTTTGATGCCCCGGTAAAATTTAAAGATACATCAGAAGGAAGACGAGTAAAAACGGAACGAGATGAAGCCCTCGGAAAATTGAGAACATATGCTTAATCTAAACACAAACTCATAAGCAAAGAAAAACTTTATTAGAGGAAGGTATGGATGTTAACTACGGAATGGAAATCGTAAGAGCTACGGAAATAGCAGCTCTTAGTGCTGCTCGCATTCAAGGTTTGGGAGATACGGATCATATACTCAATCAGACCAGGCAAGCCTTTTATAAAACTCTGAATAGATTGCAGATAGATGGTACTATAAAAAATGACCGGTTTGTAAACCGCAATAACACGTATCAGATGCTCAAAAAAATTGGCCAGGGGGGGCCAAAAATGGATGTTCTGGCAGTAGCCCTGGAAGGTCATCATGCTGCCGCTAATGGAAGAAATAATTCATTATCTTGTGCTGTTATTGCAAGGGAGAATGATATAAGATCCATACCGAATTTAACCATGAATAAAATTGTGGTTGGTCAGGACGCATACGGAGTTGTGGATATACATCAACCACCATCAATTAATGTGCGTAGGGTAGCCAGGGCTTTGGGAAAATACACCGAGAGTGTTACGGTTTGTGTTCTTGATAAGGTCAGGCATCGCAGAATAATCCACGAAGTACAAAACTGTGGTGCCCGTATCAAGCTTATTTCTGAAGGGGAGATCTCCGGTTGTCTGGCAGCAATTTCGGACAAAAAGGTTGATCTCTTTATGGGGTATGGATTTGCGCCGGAGGGTGTCATGATTGCGGCTGCAATTAAATGTCTTGGCGGATACTTTGAAGGGAAGATTATCTATGAAAACGACCGTGATAAAGAACTTGCTGAAGCTGAAGGGATAACTGATTTTGATAAGATCTTCCGTACGGAAGATTTGATTTTATCAAATGAAATTGCTTTTGCTGCAACAGGTGTCACAGATGGGGAATTCTTGGACGGAGTTGTTTTCACCTCAAATGGCGCTGTTACTAATTCTTTTGTTGCTCGTGCGGAGTCTCACACTTACAGAAGGCTTGAGACCCGTCATTTCTTTGACTATAAACCTGTGTACTAAATTGTCATTTCCTTCGAAAGTCATTGGAGTACCAGATTCAAGTCACAAAAAAACGACATAGAAAATCCAATGACTTTTTCCTTTCCATGGTTTCAATAGGTCTATTATCCCCTCGAATCTTTTGACTACAAGCCAAAAAAACCGTAATTCATTTTGGTATATGTTGCTTTTCAGAAATACAAGGTTATGAATAAATCACAATTAATTAGGTTGATAGGTATAGGGTGTGTTTTTTTACTACCTGTTCTATTGGGCGTTGTCGGTTTTATTTATTTGATGACTCCGGAGTTTCCTGACTCGATTCCTTCGTCCGATCAGGTTGATGCTAAAGATGTGAATCATCTTGAACAGATTCGGATCTTTGACAATCTAACTCAATATTTGCGAGATAATCATGGTGGAATCGTGGTTTCGGAACAGATTGACAAATACAATAATTCTCCCAAAGAACGTGAATTCGGTTTATTAGCGTTTCGACATAAATATCGTTCCATAGACGATGAGCTGATTCTCAGATTGATCAGGAAATTCTCGCAGTCCGAGCAGATCGCTTATCAAATCAAAAAGTACAGCTATAAAAACAAGACACTCAACAAGCCGGATTCTTATGAGATCTTGTTTTTAAAAGAATCAAAACCCTGGATGTCAGTAAAACTCGAATGGGAGGATGATAGTCATTATCGGTCCAAGAGCGAAATGCAATATACCGAAGTGACCGAAGCAACCGAGATAGACCAGGAGGAACCCATAAGCAAACCTGGCGATGAAGCGCACTTGATCATTATTATCGATGATCTCGGAAGCAACATGGAAATTCTCAATAATCTGATTGCATTAGATTTTGAGATTACTTACTCCATACTTCCCCAGTTACCGCATAGTATTGAAACGGCTGAACTGGTAAATAAGGCAGGACATGATATTATGCTTCATTTACCGATGCAGCCCAAAGATTGGCCAAGGTTTAATCCTGGTGTTGGTGCCTTATTGATTACTGACGATACCAATACAATAAAGGAAAAAATGGAGCAGAATTTGAGGTCCGTTCCTTATGCAGTAGGGATAAATAACCACATGGGATCGGCATATACTCAGCATGCTGAAGGACTGGATGTTCTGATGGAAATCCTTAAAAATCACAATTTATTTTTCCTTGATAGTAAAACTGCACCAGGAAACATTGCAAAAAAGAGCGCGAAACAAAACAATGTTACATATTTGTCGCGCAATATATTCTTGGACAATATCCAGAAAGAATACTACGTCAAAAATCAACTGCAAAAAGCTGTAAATCTTTCAAAGAAATGGGGCAAGGCGATTGCCATTGGTCATCCCTACCAAATAACCTGCCAGGTATTGGCCAGGCAATTGCCGCTATTAGCAGATGAAGGGGTAAAGGTCATTAGAGTAAGTGATGTCATCCCCCAATAGTCGTAACGTTGCCTGCGATCAATTTATTCGAGTTTGGATAAAATAAAACAGACTTTATTTCTTCAAGTGGCAACTTGGTTCTGACAAGTTTTTGGAGTACGGGGCGGAATCATCCATTGGGAATCATCCATTGGGAACAGATAGTTTTTATCTGTTCACAATGGATTAAGTTTCAAGAACCATCTGGTGAGGGAATAGCCCCCTATTTTTTCCCGGGAACGGCGACCTCTTCCGGACGGATTCTGGTGATTCTTCTTGGTTTTCTTGGAGAGGGAACACGTAAATTTTCTCTGGGTGGTTCGGGAACCTGAACCTTTCCAATTGCCAGTTCATCCTGGGTCAATTCAATTTTTTGAAATTTTCTTCTTGAAGATGATCCGCTATCAGGACGAGCTTGCCTTCTAAAAGGTCTGGCAGGAGCTTGCCTTGCTTCAGTTGCCTGTGGTGCGCCGGTTGATTGTGCTTCAGTTGCTGATGCTGCAACTGCTGGCGCTTCAGTGGGCTTTGCTTGAATTTGCATTACCGCTGGATGTTCGATTCGGACTCGTGAAATACCCGCCATACTCTTCATACTGGCAGTATATAAATCTCTCGATCTGTCTGTTGCCTCTTTTAGTTTAGTATCTTGAATGTGGTTCAGCATATCATACAACCGATCACCAATTATCAGTTTCTTCTCTTCCTCTGATTCTTGTTTTGTAATAGTATCAAATTGCAGATTATTGAGAATTTTGTTTCTTGTGAGTTCTTTTGTTTTGGAACGTTTCAACAGTTCACAAAGATCTTTAAAAATTAAGGTATCGGTGATTTTTAAATAACTTTCTCCATTTTCGTCATAGGAGACAAAACTATGATGCAAGATACGTTCGATATTATAATAGATTTGGTTAATGATTTCAGAGCCTGTTTGTATGGGAAGAAAGATCTGTGAGCAGTTTACGTTTCCACCGGTAGCATGAATTCTATATCCCACATGAATATCAAGACCTTTTCTAATGGTTTCCGATAAAAACGTTTCTCCGGGTTCAGGGACAGCATGCTTTCCAACCAGGGTTACATTCTGGATTAAGCGACCAGCCATATCATCTCTGGATTGAAACTGGGCTATTAGTTTCTCCATCTCTCTTCGTAACAGACTGTTGTGATTTCCTTCCAGGAGCAGATTTGAGATTCCAAAATGGGATGTTCTGGGAGAAGCGCTGATGTAATACCCCATTGTTGACTGGTAAATAATCCTGGCGAAATTCAATAGAATCGATTCTTGATCTGATTCAAAGGGAATAGCCAGTATTGCTCTTTCTGCGTCACTGTTTTCAGCATCAAGGGTCAGGCGGACTGCCGGTTCAGCGTGAATAAACTTTCTTAACCCATCAACAATTGTTGTGATAATTGCTTCATGATCATCATATTTTACATAGGGGTTTCTTCCTAACATGTAATCACGTCCAGGGCTGCATTCTTCCTTTTGCCAGGTAGTCTCAGTCATGCGTTCTCCAGAATTGATAATCTTAAGTCGGATTTTTGATAATAATCAATAACTATAGTAGGTGTCAAGCTTCGGTTAATGTGACCGTTATTTCTTTTTGTGCTGTATCTTTTGCTTGGTTTTAAGTTGCAACTCGCGCGGTTTGTGTGGTCGTTGCTGAAGATACCGTTCATCAAACCTGATTGGGTACAACCCGCTGAATTCTACCTAACCTTATTGTTTAAATGCTGCTTTGTCAATAAGGTATGGTAACCGTTACAAAGGCATTAATCCTCTTCCTCAAACGGCTTCTTCCCGTTCTTCTTGAGCATCATTTTGCCGATGCCAGCGGTTCATTAAATCCTGTAACGCCCTGGTCCTTTTTAAACCTTTATAGATGTGAGCCAAATACATGAAAACATCTTTATCGAGTTTAATACGAGAGGCTTTTTCCAGATTTTCTATGGCTAAGGTGAATTCCTTGCGTTTTGTATATTCCTTGCCTTTGATCATGAAGCTTAGTCGCTCCTTCTCAAGCTCCAGATTCTTTATTTTTTCCTGAGCGTTGTGGCTCTCTTCGATCAATACTTCAGCTTTGTCAAACTCTCTCAAAATTTTATATATTTTTGCTGTCTCTTCAAGTAGTTCCGGAGGCCTATCAATTTGTAGAGCTCGTTCAAGAACAATACTGGCTTGAGAGAATTTTTTATCTTTTATCAGGGCGTGGGCACTGTCCAGATACTGAGTGTAAAGTTGATGAAGTCTTTGCTTGGCTAATTTTGAGTCGGGGTCTAATCTCAGGATTTGATTAAAGGCATTGACGGCATCGGTATAATTCTTCATCTGAAAATGAAGAATGCCCAATTTTTCCCACAATTCAACAGTGTCAATTTCAACGGACAGTTTTTGATATAAAACCAGGGCTGTTTTATAGTCTTTTTCCGTAAATTTGCGGTTAGCAGTCTTCAACAAAGATTGAAAGCTGAAAAAACCCGCCGATTTCTCAAGAAGGTCGCTGCAGATTAAAAAGAATTTATTAGCCTGCAGGGCATTCCCTGTTTTTTTAAATAAAACTGCCAGATTCACATTCAAATAGCGATCGTTAGGCTTTTTTTTAAGCAGCTCCAAAAAACCGTTTATGGTAATTTGGGGGTCCTGATGGTTATAATGATTGGCAATTTCCAGTAGCATGTCCAGATATTGTATCGGACTGTCTTGGCGTTTTAATTTTTGGATGTTTTCAAGTGCCAGGTCTATTTTTTTTTGCGACAGGGCGTAAAGACACAAATTCCAGATGTCATTTTGGAGGATCTTTTGCCCTTCACTGATGGACTGTTTCTTCCAGTTCTCCTTGATTGCTGTTTTTAATCTTTTACAGGTGGTTTCAAAATCATCATCTTTGTTAATGACCAGACTATTTTGATAATCCGGTAGAATGAAGTCGTTATAACTGCTGAATCGACCAAGTGCTTCTGTGACTTCCGAATCAAATCTATCAATATTTGCCAAACTTGCGGCTAAGTTGTGGAAAGCGGTTAGGTAGGAGGAGTTTGCTTTTAGAGCTTGGTGATAGAAATGGTTAGCCTGTTTAAAATCCTTCAATCTTCGAGAACAGTTACCGATTGTGTTTAACAGGATTGGATCTGCGGCACGTTTTCTGAGAATGACCAATCCGATCGATCTCATCGCCTCGTAATCATTCTTTTTTTTAAATTCTTCAAATTTTTGATCAAGTGTTGGCAGAAGACTATCTGAATCTTCCTCTAATGCCAGAGTAAGTTCTATGGTAGCCTGTTTATACTCCTTTCGTTCGATTAAAACAAATCCCTTATTGGCCAGCTCAGCGGATTTAGGTTGTTTTTTATTTTTTTGGCTTTTTGAAAAAGTGCCCAACATACTGATGCCTTGTAATATCGAGGATTCATGTCAAGTTGTGCAAAACGGATATAACTTAGAGTCTTTAGGCACACTTTCGCAAAATATGAAGTGATTGTCAAAATCTAATCAAACAAATTAAAAAACTGTAATATGCAGCAAAAAAGAGGTGGGGTTATTCGTCTGAGACGTCTTTCATTCTGATCTCCCTATCCATCATTAATTTCCAACGACTCATCAGACTTGAAAGTCTCCTGCTTTGGTTAAGTCTTTTAAAAATATGAGCAAGCAGCATAAAAACATCTTTATCGGGTTTCATCTCAAAAGCTTTTTCCAGTAATTCAATGGCAGAATTATAATCCTTTTTTTTCATCAGCTTTTTGCCTTTTTCGATGATAAGTTGTCGTTGCTGTTCATACTTTTCTTCTTTAATATCTGTTTGAATCTGTTCACTTTCTTGCCTAAGTGCCCTGGCTTTTGACCAATCTTCAAGTTTTTCATGAACAATCGCAGCTTTTATTAAAACTGCTGTTGATCGATGAAGTTCTAACGCATTCTGGTATAGTTTTGCAGCTGCAATGAAGTCTTCTCTGCGGACACATGTCTCTGCTTTCAAACAGTATATATCATGAATTTCCAGTAGCTTTTGTCGAGCAGCGCTATTATCCGGTTCTATGTCTTGTGCTTCTCTGAGAGACATTATTGCTTCAACCAATTCCTCTTTCTCAATCAGGAGTTCTCCTATTCGGATTAAGGCATGGGTATTTGGGGTTTCATCTGTCACAGCCTGATAGAGAATAAGGGCTTTATCTGGATTGTGATGTTCGAAATACTCATTTGCTCTCTTAAGAATCTCAGTTAAATCAAAGAGTCCATCAGACTGTTCCAATAATGAACAACCTTTTACAAGATATCTGTATGACAGGAGTTGGTTACCTTCTTTTTTATAAAACAGTCCAAGGTTTATGTTAAGTAAGCGGTTATTGCTTTTTTTGGATAAAACAGGAATCAGGTATTCAATAGCCTCTTTGGTTGAGTTTTGGTAGCTTTTCACCAAGGCAATCATCAAATCAAGATTTTCTATATCATTTTTTTCCTTTTTAAGTTTTTGGAAACATTCTGATGCCAAGGAGATATCTTTCTGAGAAAAGGCATACAAACCCAGGTTAAAGAGGTTTTCCTGCAGCACGGTTTTTGTTTCTTCAATTGTTTTTCGCGCCCAGTTTTTTTTATTTGCGTTGCGAATTCTCTTACTGACGGCTTCATAAGTGGATTCATTTAATTTCCTCTCTTCCGCCTCAATTTTTTGAATCAATTCTTTGACTGCATCCACATTGTTTAGCTCGCTCTGCAGTTTTTTCTCCTCTATCAGAGATTGAATCCGGTCGCCATGCGCCTCCTTTTCCTTGTCCAACTGCTGATTTATATTTTCGATCAAGTCCGGATCATTGAGATAACCAGGTAAAATGTATTCATCACTGCTGATGTATTGATCTATGATCCGCGGGATCTCACTATCGAATTTGTCAACTTTTGCCAAACTGGCAGCCAGATTATAAAGGGAGTTTTTATTGGTTTTATCAACCCTAAGCGCTTTTCGATAAAGATCATTTGCTTTTTGATGATGATTCAGTCGTCTAAAACAATTTCCGAGTTTGTTTAAAAATGTGCAATCACTTTCCAAGTCCTGTAATACCACTACACCGACCGCAATTGCCGCCTCACTGTTTTGCGATAGGTAGTATGTCTCAAATAGCTTTTGGAGCTTTTTGACAAGTATACCAGGATCTTTCTCGATCACCTTTTTAAAATGATCTGTTGCTTGTTTAAAAAGATCTCCCTTTATTAGTTCGAGTCCTTTTTCAAGCGGGTCATCAGGAATATTTGGTTTTTTCTTCGTTTTGCTTAAGGGGTTCAACATCGATAGGTGTTTTTTATGATTGCCACTGATTTTTGGTCGAACAATACAGGTCTAAAATTAATAAAGATAGAAAATTCAACTAATAAGCTAACATGAGTATTATTTCATATTACTATTAATAAAACCAATAATTATATCGACCATTGCTGTATGCCACGATTATTGGGACTTAATTTATTGTTGTCTAGACTTCGTTGGGAATTTTTAGATTGATTGGCAGAAAATTAGTACTTTAGTTAAACGAGATCTCTCAAAAAAAAACCATATTCAGGATTTTACTTTTAAGTGGTTTTTGCGATTGGGCCGGAGAGTTTTTTTAGTTCTCTTATGAGGAACTTAACGCAAGATTGACTGGCGCTGGAATTCCAGTCCTTATTTGGAAGGAGGTGGAGGATATAAAGTATGGATTTATAAAAAACAATGGAGTTTTCTTTTAACAATACAGATTCATTAAAAATCATCCGCTTCTGTTTATGAATGATTTCTCTTGATGGAATTCTACCTTTTTTCTTTATCGTATCTTCTGTAAACAGCAAGATGTACGGAAACAGGTTTTTTTCTTCCACTTCCTTCTGATTTTCTATTTTTAAGCGTGTGAGTCCCAGGCAAATCAGATACTTTTCAAAGAGAAAAGAGGCATGAAATTCAATAATTCCTTGTTGTTTATTATGGGTAACTTTTTTAATTTTACTATTATTATTACTTAAGAACTCAAAAAGCCTTTTAAAACAAAGGGTAAATTCCAGTATTGTGATCTCACCTTGCTGAAAAAATTTGGAATTATATGCATAGTCTTTCTGATTAGCTCCTTCTCTGATCCCTCTAAAACTGAAGATATTCGGTTCAACCATCAGGTAGTTCTCTTTTAAAAAAGCTACACTTTCTTCCCGTTTCGGAATCAAAGCCACAAAGGTCTTGGCGGCATTTTTTTTCGCCTTTTCCTCCTCCTTTTTTTCTTCCTCAAGAAAGTTGACCAGAGTTTTCTTAATCTGGTTGAAAATAATTTCAAGAGGAGCAGCTAATTTTGATAGTCCTTCGTCAGCAAGCTTTGAAAAACCTGTCCATACCTTTTTAAGGATAGATTTTACTGATAAATCCTGAACGTCCGAGAATTCTTTATTAAAGGTTGTCTTTAACAGGACTTGAATATGGGTTTTAAACTGATTGATGATGCTGAAAACGGTTGAGGGAGCGAGTTTGTCAATAAAACTTCTTTTTGCCTTTATGGTTGTCGGCTTAGCAAACTCCTCCCGGTTGACCATGGCCGCGATTAAATCATCGCTAGGCTTAACCTGCTTGTTGCTTAAGAAACATCCCGCCAGGATTTTGCTGATCAATATGGGTTCAAATTTCTCAAATCGGTCTCTTGTCGTAAGACGACTTAGGAATAGTTTATAATACCCGTGGCGCTTTATTGCATAATTGAATAGTGCTTCATGGGATTGAATCGCGACAATAAAGTCCAGGAGAATCTTTCTTATTTTTTCTTCATCATCGATCAAATAAGAATAAATTTTATTTTCAGTCGATTGAGAATTGTTGGTAAAAGGTTTAAGGGCATTCAGCAAAAGTTCGACAGGTGAGACAATGTTGGAGAACTTTTGGAGATACTCCTTTTTAAAGACGGGAGTAACAGTTTTGGCCAGATCAGAGACAAATGAATACAGACTGCCCCGGTTCAAATGCAGCGACTCTTTGGAAAACAATTCGGTTGTGGAGACCAGGGTTTCAATATTTTTGTTGATACTGATAAATGTTGGAATGACAAACCGGAGGAACGCTTTTTTCTTGTCTTCCTCTTTCAGGAGCAAAATGGCTGGAATTAGTTTGCCAATGCTGATTTTACTCCTGAAAAAATCCATGGTTTCCAAAATTAAATAACGCTTTTGGGGATCCAGCGAATTAATTTTTAACCGCATGGAATGAAGAGATTTTCGAACTTCCTCAACGGCTTCAGCTGAAATTTTCTGCTTTAGGTAGGGGTTAAATATTTTGTCTACAATTTCAGGGGGTAAGGATTTGGATTTTTTTGCGAGATCGGAAATGGTCTGATTTACTCTTTGATTTTCACTGTCAAGTTTCTGCTGCAATTGTCTTTGGCGCTCGACAAAAAGATCTACACGTTCCTCTATTAATATGGATTCATTATCTTGTAGGAGACTGGATTCGATTTGGGGCATATGGAGGTTTCGCGTTCCTTCAGTTCTTATTGGTCGAAATTGAAAAAATTAAATTAAACAATTCAGACAGATAATGACATTTTGGAGTATTATACTTGTTTTTCTTTATAATGGAAGCATCTTTTTATCGTTACAATGGTGTTTTATAGGTTTAAACATCAGTAAACAATATAGAAATCCAAAGATATTGCAGTTCAAATATAACGTCAAACACCTATCAAAATCTTTGATTTTCAGGTGGATTTGCTGGAATAATTGAAATCTCCAGAAAGTCTTTTATTTCGGACTGTAAAACAACATCAATTTTAGATTCTAACAGACTCATCGCTGGTTTTGATGGGTCAATATCAGCTTGTATTGTTCCGATCTTATTGCATGTGATTCTGATAGCTCTTCCCGAAGTAAGGTTCCAGAAAGAAAAAGTCTGTTTTCCCGTAGGATTAAATACCAATTTTCCATTTCCAAAGGTACAACCTGTAATTACCTGGATAGCATCAACAGGACAAAGACTTGTCTCAGTCTGCACAATAACATCATCGCCCGGTTTGATGTCGATTTCCTGTATTGCTGTTAAGGCTACCCTGAGCCCGTATGCTATCCCGGGACAACGGTGACCGTGAAAATCGGCTACTTGATTTAATTGGCTATGTAGTACAGAAATTCTATTCAGGATTAAAGTCACACTATTTGAAAAAAAGATTTGATGGTTGATTGATTTTTGAAAATGCCACTGACTCCATGGTAAACAATCCAGTAGTCGTTGTATTTAGAAAACCGGGTCTGTTTGTTTCTTAGATCAACCAAAAGGATTAATTTTTAGTGCTAATCATCTCCTTGGTCACCTAAACAGTTCATGGGGCTTCGAGCTAACGAACAGGCAAGTATCTTAACGGGTTTTGTGGTTTCCCCCGGTATCGAACTTCAAAATGCAGGTGGATACCTGATGACTGGCCACTTGATCCCATTTGAGAGATGATAGCGCCAGTTTTTACTCTTTTGTTTTTTTGAACATAAATTTTGGAATTATGGGCGTAAAGTGTTTGAAACCCACCGCCGTGATCGATAATAATTGTTTTTCCATAACCATTTTTATTTCCTGAAAATACCACAACGCCGTCAGCTGCAGCACGAATGCTCCTTCCCTTGTCTTTTGTAATATCCAACCCTTCATGCATCTTTCCATGTCTTATACCAAAGCCGGACGAAATAGTTCCCTGGGATGGCCAGGAAAATTTTGCCTTGACTACCGGTTGCTTTTGAATCGTTTGGGGAGCTGTTTTGGGAGAGGTGATTTTAATATGTTTCGGTTTTGGGATATATATTTTCATTCCGGGAGATAAATCATTCGAATCGAAAATATCGTTCTGTCTCTGGATAGTTGTTTTCGAAATGTCATAGGTACTACTGATGGATTCGAGTGTCTCACCAGGTTTGATTGTATGCCAAATACCATCGGTGGTTGTATTTGATGCCCCGGAACAAGCATTCAGCAGAATCCCGATCAATAATATCGATATAGCTTTTATTATCTTTATTCTGCAATTCAACACTATCATAATTCCTATTTGTTCTATTCCCAATCGAACTTAATACAAGATCAAAAAACCTGCGTAATGTGAAATTATTGGATTCAAAGCAAAAACGTTTCCTAAATAATAAAGTAATAACAAATTTATTTAAAATTAGTGGCGAATTTGAGTGTTTTCTCGATTACAGTAGTATAAAAAGCTATTTATGTATTTGGTATTTTACATGAATAGAAATGAGGTTGAATGTTGACCTTTATACTTTGAATTCAATATGTTCAACTTTTAAATGGGTGTTATAAAAATTATAGGGCAGGTCTTCCCAGCTCTGAGTATAATAATTGCTCTTATCAAAATCATTGCTTAGAGCCAGGTAATACTCTAGAAGAAGTACAGTATTTCAGTCCAATAGTTCAATTGGGATTTTCCACAGGTGCTCTATATTGGATTGTGTGTGTTCACCAATCTATAATAAAATGCTCTTCCATAGGTTACATCAAAGCCGCTTGCTTCGAGCAAGAATTTTTTTTTTGAGTAAGTGAGAGCTTTTTAGTCGGTTAGCTTCAAAAAGGATAGGACAACCGTTGCCACATTTCCTTTTGTAATGATAGCAATAGTAATGAATAAAAAAAACACACTTGGATAAAGGGAATTAATACCCTTACAACTGTCAAATTCTTCTTCAACCCTGGGATGTATCTCCTCAATAAAATAAACAGTATTTATCCAAGAAGGTTCCGGGTCTTATATCATTTTGATTTCCTGAAAAAACCTAAGCATATTTTATATACTCGATGACTATTCGATCTCATCAGTTGGTAAAACAAGACGTTGCATCCCAGGGTGGCACAGGGAAGGGCAGTGAACAGCCTGGGATGGAGGTAAGATTTGTCAGTTTAATTGAAAAACGACAGATTCAAGGGATCGATCTTATCACAGATTTATTAAAAAAACAGGATATTGGAGTTGATCACTTTGAATATAAAGTGATCAAAAAATCAGAGATACGCCGACCTATTAATCCAAAGCTAAAGAATAGTCCAACGGAGCGGGTAACAGTAGAGGACAGAATCAATGTCAATGCCAATCTTAAGACCGTGGGGCAACTTGAGTGGAGGGTTTTTAAAGATCCGGAGAATATTCTTTTGCTTCAGCTAACCCGTTCCAAAGGAGAAGCTTTATGTCTGCCTTTGTTTTTTGATGATATCCTCCAAAAAGATCATCAGATTCTAATAACCGGTTTAACTGATGCGATAAAGCTTCAATTGCAATCCAAACCGGATCTTAAGTTCATACATGTTCCCGAGGCTATAGAAAAGAATCCGGATGCAAAAGAGCAGCTCATCAGCAGGGCTGCCAGATTAAAGGGAATGCAGGCAACAGCACGGGAACTGATCGATTTTCCAGGGTTGCCTGAAGAGATCAGTAAGAAGATTGCATTGATTTCTTCAGGAAAAAAGGAGCATTTAAGTGATGCCCAGGCAATCAATCTTATCTTACTATCGGACCTGTGTAATCGATATGCTTCCGCTTTCCAAACGTTTCAAAATGAGATTGTTGAACGTAATACTACAGTCGCGGTTCTTGCACGGCAGTTTGAGATTTTTACAAAAAAGATCAGCACAAGGTTTCTTATTTCCAAGTTTGCAGATTTTTTGGGAGAAAACGCAGATAAATGCAGTAACAATCAGCAGATTTTCACCTATCTTTATCAGAAACTCCAACAAATGGAGGAAAAACAGATTTATGTTAATAAAAAACTGCTGGATCGCAAAGACCTGTTTAAATTACTGCGGAGCATTGTTTGTATCGCTCGCAGTCAATTTGATCCGGATCTTTGGAAGCAGTGTTTTTTCTTTTTGAATCCCGACGATATCCAGACGATCCCTGAAGATAATGAAAAAGTTATTGCAAACCTTGTTGCCAAGCTGCAGGGACGCTTAGTAACCAAAGAGACAACGGCTTCAAAAGATTTAATGGAGATATTTTTTATCAACAATATTTACGACTACATTGTTGATAAAAAGATTTCCATAGCAGAGGAGGTCATTTCTAAACCTGAAGCAGATTCACTGAAAAGTATTATTGCTCCAATTCTGCATCTAAAAGTAAAAAAGAGTTCAAATAAGGGTAATCCTAATCGCCTTTTTTCTGAGCAAAACCAGGGGATTCAGAGGCTAATCAATCCTATCCATTTCGTTGCAAGTGCCTATGGAATACTAATTGGTCAGTTATTAAAAGAAAATCTGAAAAAGTTTTTGGTGCAAGACAAAAAAGACCTGTTGGAAAGATTTGGTGTTCATTTTTTTGATATCCTGTATGAGCAGGCAGTATTTGAAAAAGGGATCAATATCTCTCGCAACCAGTTTGCAGGTTGGTTGGAAGAAACCCAATTGTTATCAAAATCGGAAGAGTTTGGTTATAGATCCAATACTATTGAACTGGACTTCGACAAATCGCTGACACACCAGATTCTGTCAGGAAGTGGATTAACGACATTTCCCCCAACCTTTTCCAACGACGATTTTGAAAAAGAATATGTTAAACACAGAAACCAGTATCTGATGTTTTTTAACAAATTAAAGCGAAGTCAAAATCCGCAACAGACAGCTTTCAACGCAACCACCGTCTTTCTTGATTACATAGCAAAAGGAAAATATAACCTTCGATCCCCCTCCTTTCGAAAACATGTTTCGGAAACCTTTCTCTATACAGAGCTAAATGAAATGATCAAGGAGGCTTGTGTAGAAATACGAAGTGAATTGGCAGAGGAAGCAGTCAACAAAAAGATAATCCTTCAACTTCCTCTGAAATTCTGCAATCTGCTGTTTCTAGGGAATACATTTGAAGTTCCTACGGGGAAATTTATGGTTCAGGTCCGTGTTCATGCGGTTTCTGTTAAAGCCATGCAGGAAGATGATGGGATTCATTACACCTTTGCTTCAAATTTCTCGCGGATACTGCAGGAGTCCCAATCTGAGAAAAGAACAGCCATTATTCAGGCAATGAGAATCCTGGGGGAATACCAAAAGATTTCACTTGAGTTTATCCGCTTTCTTTCGATTGTGTTGCTTGATCGGCAGTTGAATCGTGTTTTTATTAGACAGAAACTCATTAACAGGGATCCCAGGTTTTTGAAATTTAAAATGCCGGATGTGGATAAACTGACAATTGGTAGTATTCGGGATATAAATCTCAATAAGATCTTCCAATATAATTCAGCTGTTACAAGAGAGGAAAACAGCAAGTTACTGAACCAGTCGTTTGGAGAAATGATACAATCTGTGATGTATTATAAGTCAGTTGAGGAAAACCTTGTAGATCGTATTCAGATTATTAATGAAATAAAACTTATGATGAATCGGTTTTCCAAGTCATTAAAAGCGTCTCAAGAGTGGAAAACATATTTTTCCCTGGCTTCTCATATCGGTGATCTTATATCTCTTCCCATAGCATCCATGCAGGAGAAAGTGATACACACTGTTATGGACATGAGTATCAAGTTGAACAGACTGGTGACCAAACATGAGTACAAAAGCAGCGTAATTGCGATCTTGCATGCTGAATGGAAGAGAAAGAATCCTGAAAAAGGAAAACAGGTCTATTTTTATCTTCCGTTTCTTGGTGACGAAGCTCCAGCTGGGAAAACCAATCTTCTTTTAGAGATAAGAAAAGCCAGGGATTTGATTAAAATGCTTAAGATGAAACGAGCAATCATCTTCTTTCCGGGTGCAACAAAGGAGATACAACTTAATCAAATGATTGAGATAAAAGACTTTATCGAGGACAAGGAGCTGAATCCGGAGATCTATATTGAAATTAAGACGTTGAGCGAAGACAAACTCAGGCATTTATCAAAGGAATTCTATCCAACTACTTTTTTTCACATTGACAAAATAGAACCCGTTAAGATGCCGATACGTCAGCAGGTAATGATGAAGCAAGCTTGATCTTTTTCTGTTTCTCTTTTATTTGAGTAACAAATCGAGAGATTCCAGGAGTCTTTTCCACAAACCGTCTAATCTGGGTAGCACTGGTTCCAAAATCCTCTCCTACTTTGTGCCATGATCCCTCGTTTTTAATAATACTATTCATGAGATAGCCCAGGAATATCGGAAATTTCTCGTTTTTGGGATTAATTCTGATCTCCGATTTATTCAGGTAAGGCGTTATCTCTTCAGGAGCTTCTGGTAATTGAACTCGATTCTGTAAAAAATTGGAATCATCAGTGGCAATGGCGAATCTCATTTTTTTGATGGCACCTTTGAGGTTTTCATTCTTTGATCTGGATTTTGATTCATAAACCGATAAATGAGATAAAACCAATCGAATGGCATTGGATGTCTTGTTTTTTTTCTGTCCACCGTGGCCGGTGGCTTTGTAAACATCAATTCTGCAAAAAGCTAAAAGCTCTTCATCTGTCTTGCGGAGAAATTCCAGCCAGTTTTTGGTTTGATACGGAGATTTCTTCATAAAAGGTGTGATCAGTGTGAACTATACTATTGAAAGAGTCGATGATTCATAAATTCCCTAACAGCAGCCAAGTCGCTCTTTGAAAGATTATTCCGTTCCAGTTGATGGACTTGATTGTGCTTTTTATACCAGGTCAGTTGCTTTTTTGCATAACGTCGGCTTTTCTGTTGAATGTCAGCAATCATTTCATCCTTAGTGATTTGCTGCTTTAAATACGCGACGGTTTGTCTATATCCGATTGAATTTAAAGAGGGTAAGTCCTCTGTATAACCCATTTCCAGGAGTTTTTGGGTCTCTTCAATGAGGCCCTCGTCTACCATCAAGTGGACGCGCCGGTTAATACGATCATATATTTCCTCTCTGGGCCAGGTAGCGCAAATATATTTCACAATATATCGTTTTTGCCGAAATCCGTGGTGCGATTGCATCTCCTGAATGCTGGTTCCGGTCTCAAGAATGACTTCCAATGCCCTGGAAATTCGTGAGATGTCATTTGGATGAAGTTTCTCAGCACTTTTGGGATCCAGAGTCTTCAACTTTTCATAGCAGGCACAAACCCCACTTTCAGCAGCCAGGCTTCGCACGGACGATCTCACCTCTTCAGAAATTTCTGGAACCTCTATTATTCCATTTATGAGGGCTCGAATGTAGAGATTGGTGCCACCGACGAGTATAATTGTTTTTTTTTCTTGTGAGAGTTTTTTTATAATGCCATCGGCATCAGCCACAAATCTCCCGGCATTGTATATCTCGTCTGGATTGAGAATATCTATCAGGTGGTGAGGAACCAGGGAAAGCAATTCAGGGGTCGGTTTGGCGGTGCCAATGTTCATCCAACGGTATATCTGCATGGAATCAACCGAGATTATCTCGCCCTCTAATTCCTGGGCTAGCTTGATTCCAATCTCGGTCTTGCCAGCAGCGGTGGGTCCAACCACCACTGCTATTCTAACCGTATCCTTCAATGTTTAATTGTGAGAAATGCTGGGTTCAGTTTGAATATAATCTCCCACCGGGTTGCTTTGGATGACTTCCTTTGCTTCCCGTGGGATTTCATTCTCAAGATCACTGTCATTAACGGGTTGCGGTTTTCGTTCCAGTAGAATCTCGAATACATCTCTTACATTTTGCAGTATCTTGATTGTTATTCCGTCTTTGATCTCGTCTGGAATTTCTGCAAGGTCTTTTTCATTGTCTGTCGGAATGATAACTGTCGGGATACATGCCCGTTTTGCGGCCAGTAATTTTTCCTTAAGTCCGCCAATGGGTAAGATTTTACCTCTCAAGGTGATCTCACCAGTTAAGGCGATGTCTTTTCTGATTGGAATTCCTGTTAAAGCGGATACCAGTGCTGCTGTCATAGCCACGCCTGCTGAAGGCCCATCCTTTGGCGTTGCGCCTTCGGGAACATGAACATGAATATCAAGATCTGCAAAAACTTTTGTGTAAATTCCCAATAAATTGGCATTGGAGCGAACATAACTATGGGCAGCTTGTGCTGATTCTTTCATTACATCACCAAGTTTCCCGGTAAGAAGTATCTTTCCGGAGCCTCTCATGGTGTTGACCTCGATAGTTAGTATCTCTCCACCAAATGAGGTCCAAGCCAGACCATTTACAATACCGACTTCATTATCTCCGTCAACTTCACCATACTTGAATGGTTTCACTCCCAGGTAATCAACAACTACATCCGGATTCATGGTGATCGGCATTTCCGGACTATCTTTGACTATAGAGGTAACAGCTTTGCGACACACCTTCGCAATGGTCCGCTCCAGTGTTCTGACACCGGCTTCCCTGGTGTAACTGCGAATAACCTCCAGGATTCCTTCACGATTGAATACAACCTGATCTTCTTTGAGGCCGTTTTCAGTCATCTGCTTGGGAACAAGGTATCGCAGCGCTATTTTTTCCTTCTCAAATTCCGAGTAGCCTGAAAGATTGATAATCTCCATTCTATCAATCAAAGGCAGTGGAATATCCTGTTTGACGTTTGCCGTACAGATAAACATTACATTTGACAGGTTATATTCAACTTCCAGGTAATGATCCATAAAAGTATTGTTTTGCTCCGGGTCCAACACCTCCAGTAAAGCGGAAGCGGGGTCTCCCATGTGGCTTTGAGCCATCTTGTCGATCTCATCAAGGAGTAAAACCGGATTGTCAGTTTTTGCTTTTTTCATGGACTGAATAATCTTTCCCGGGAGAGCTCCGATATAAGTTCTTCGATGTCCCCTGATCTCAGCTTCATCTCTTACCCCACCGAGGCTCATGCGAACAAATTTCCTATCCAACGATCTGGCAATGGAGCGAGCCAGTGAGGATTTACCGACTCCCGGAGGTCCTACCAGGCAAATGATTGGTCCTCTCAGGTTTCCGACCAGATTGGCGACAGCGATGTATTCAACGATCCGCTCCTTAACTTTCTCCAATCCATAATGGTCGGCGTCCAGTATTTCCTGAGCGTGATTTAAATCCAGATTGTCTTTTGTTTCCGGTTTCCAGGGGACTTGAACCAGCCAATCGATATAGTTTCTGACAATATTCGCTTCGGATGATGTTGGTGGCATCATCTTTAGCTTTTTCAATTCCTTTTGAACGACCTCATATGCGGCTTCTGTCATTCCGCTATTTTTGGCTTTCTGTTCAAATTCATCGATTTCCTCTTTTAAATCATCGGTTCCCAACTCTTTTTGAATGGCTTTCATTTGCTCGTTCAAGTAGTATTCTTTCTGGGTTTTACCGATTTGTCCCTGCACTCTTTCTTTTAATCGTTGTTCGATCTTTTTGTGTTCCTCTTCTTCCAGCATTCGTGAATAGACCTTTTCCAAGCGATGCTTGCTGTCCATTGTTGTCAGGAGCTCCTGCTGCTTCTCAATGTCCATCGTCAAAAGAGGAATAATCATGTCAGCAATCTCTCCGGGAGCGTGATCACCGGAAATAATCTTGTCTACTGATTCGGTGTTTCTATTCACCTTCTTTAGGAAGTTTTTAAACTCACTTTTTACCGTTTTTGTCAATGCGATCAGTTCTGGTTCGTAGTCTTCAACTGTTGGAATAACCTCAACTTCAGCATGATAAGCGTGGGAATACAGATCGACTTTTAAACGTTTACCGCGTTCTTTTCCTTCAAACAGGACTTTTATCGTTCCTTTGGGCAACCGCATGATCTGCAGAATGTTCCCAACGGTCCCCATTTCATAAAGATCCTCCTCTTTGGGGATCTCCACATGCGGATCTTTTTGACAAACGACAAATATCTTCCTATCACCTGCTAATGCCTCTTCCAGAGCCTCAATAGACTGTTGTCGACCAATGAAAAAGGGAATAGTCATATAAGGAAAAACCACGATATTCCTCATGGGAAGCATTGGAATTTCAATGATTTCCTTATCATCAAGTGTTGAATTATACATGGTTGTTATTCCTTTTACTAAAAATTAAATTCAGATTTTATGGCTGTTTTTCAAGATCCGTCTTTTTGTACGAAATATAGTTTCACAATACCATGGATTCAACGAAAAAGGAAGCCAAAGTATCCTCAAATGCTTTTATGGCGCAGTGTTAATTCTTTTATCACTATGATTCATTTTAGGAAAAAATTCTGATTTATAACTGGTTGACGCATTGACAGGCAGGCCTGTCTCAAAAAAAAAACCAAAAAGGGAAGAGATAAAATTTCTATATTTGAAATACTTACAGTTATGCTGTAACAATTTCGAACAAAGGAGTATCAATTTTTCATCCTCTTTACGATAAATTGGCGGTTTTTTCCCGGTCATAATTTGCATCCTGTTTAACCAAACAGTAATGCTGGTTTTTCGATTTTAGATACCAGCCATTTCTTCCTGATCTTCTCCATCAATTGGTTTGGTTTGAAGAAAAAGATCGAGCCGATTCAAAGCGTTGATAAAAGCCCTGGCAGATGCAATTACAATATCGGTATGAGAACCCCGACCGGTAGCGCGAATTCCCTCCCATTCGATTGAGACTGAAACAGTTCCCTGGGCATCGGTTCCACCGGTAACGGCCTTGATTACAAAAGCGGTTAGCACACAAGGGATATTGACGATTCCCCGAATTGTATTAAAAGCAGCATCAACAGGTCCGTCTCCCATGGCTGCTTTTGGAGGCATCTGTTTTCCGCTGATAGAAAGAATAACTGTTGCAGTGGGGATGGTTTCAGTTCCTGAGGTAACATTAACGCTGATCAACTTGTATTTTTCGATTCCGGTTGATCGTTCCTCCATGACAAGCACTTCCAGATCCTCGTCATACACAATCTTTTTCTTGTCTGCTAATTTCTTAAACTTTTTAAAAATGCTGGAGAGCTCCTTGTCCGTTAAGTCATATCCCAAGGAATTGATTTTTCCCATCAAAGCTGCCCTGCCGGAGTGTTTTCCCAAAACGAGCTGATTGACAGATACACCAACGGATTCCGGGCTCATGATTTCATAAGTCAATGCATTCTTGAGAACACCGGCCTGATGGATGCCGGCTTCATGGGCAAAGGCATTGGCACCTACAATTGCCTTATTCGCCTGAATCACCGTTCCAGTGAGCTTTGTAAGCAGTCGGCTGGATTGAAATATCTGTTCAGTATGAATATTGGTGCTGACATTATAGTGCTGATTCCTAACTTTGAGAGCCATCACAATCTCTTCCAATGAAGCATTTCCAGCTCTCTCCCCGATTCCGTTCATTGTGCACTCAACCTGTCTTGCACCCACTTCAATGGCAGCAAGAGAATTGGCAACAGCCAGCCCCAGATCATTATGACAATGAACAGAAAAAACCACTTTATCAGCGTTATAAACCTCGTTTGTGAGTTTGATGATAAGATCGCGGAATTCGGCTGGTGTTGTATAGCCGACTGTATCGGGAACATTAAGTACGGTTGCCCCGCTTTTGACGACTGCCGAAAATATCTGCACCAGGAAATCCGGATCTGATCGGGTTGCATCCTCAGCGCTGAACTCCACATGATCGGTATGCTTTTTTGCACGTTCCACAGCTCTTACAGCCTTTTTTATAGCAGTTTTTCGATCAATACCCAGTTTACTTTTCAGATGCAGATCACTGGTTGCGATAAACGTGTGAATTCCCCAGTTAAAAGATCCCTTTAACGATTTAATCCCGGCATCAATATCGGCATCGTCTGCCCGGCACAGAGCAACTACTTTTGGACCATTAAGTTCAAGACCGATTTGTTGCACCGATTCAAAATCACCGGGAGAAGAGGCTGGAAAACCGGCTTCGATAATGTCCACCCCAAGTTTCTGTAACTGTTTGGCCATGATCAGTTTCTCCCTGGAATTCATGGAACAGCCGGGTGATTGTTCACCATCTCTTAATGTTGTGTCAAAAATTGAAACTATATTACTCATTTTATACCTCGCTTTGCGATATCAATTACTTATACTATGCAACAGTTCCAGGATTTTGTCCCGATTATTTTTTGTTTGGTTGGTCATAATGACAAAAGGCTGCAATCCGTGACGGGTTTCAAAATAACCCGCGTAATTATAAACACCTGTCAAAGTTCCTGATTTTATTTTAATTTTGTTTTTACTGGGTAACAAGTGACTGTGTTGACGAAAACTCTCCAGGCCAGCCATCATCTGATATGCACTTATTCTGTTATTCCTGGATATTCCGGAAGCTTCCTCAAGTATCACATCTGTCTCATCAAAATTCCATTTGTCTTTCAGATAGTCTTTTAGCACCAATTTGGATTTGGAAAGGGTTGCCGGATAACCAAGTTTTTCAGCTCCCATGACCAGATAAACCTGGTTGGCAATGTAATTGTTTGAGTATTTCATCAATCCGGTGAATATGAATTCCAGTGATCGGGAGTTAAAATGGCGATGAACCAGTCTCCAGGAATCGTCAACAACGACATGGGCAATTTGCCTGTTTTGTACGTCCATTCCTGAACTTTGCAGAAAAGCTGAGAACAATTCGCCTGCATATAACAAGCTTTCTTCAGGATGGGCGGTAAGATTGATTCTCTCCTCCGATTCAGACTTGATATACAGACCCTTTTCAATAGCCAGCGGAGTTAAGGGGGTCGCCTCTTCAGCGGAATGTACAACCCCGGATTTTGTTTTGCCGATAAACAGGGTGTTGAAGTTGACCACCAAGGCGCCATTTAATGCATCGTAAGGATTGAGGGTTGAGCTTCTTCCTGGAATATCCGGGTTCGGTTCAAAAGTCGATGTGTCCAGATAAATCTGATTGATTTGAAAAGGAGTGGATTGTTTAAGAATAGCTGCAATAACCTCAATCTCTTCCGATATTAAAAATGGATCACCCCATCCTTTGATCGCCAGATTGTTTTTGTCATCATAAAAAAACTCGGTTTTAAAGTGAAACCCTTCTCCGAGAATATCATAGGCAGCCAAGACAGTAATGATTTTTACAATCGAAGCAGGGATTAAGGATTTGTAGGGATTGTATGAAAACAGTTGATTCCCGACTTCATCATTAAGAATAATGCTGCTGTCGGGAGCCAAGGATTTGATTTTTTGTGTTAACTCAGCGGTAGTGGTGGCTATACTATTATTGGAGTATATAAATCCGGCAAAAAAACATAAAACTGCTTTCAGCCACCAGGTGTGATATTTCTGTTTCAAAATACTCTACAAGGTTTTGTAATTGGGAGCTTCCTCCGTAATGTATACATCATGAACGTGACTTTCTGTTAGACCAGCCGATGAAATCTGAACGAATGAAGTTTTTGTCTGGAGTTCATTAATGGTTTGGCAACCCGTATAACCCATACCGGAGCATAGACCTCCCATCAGTTGATATATTGTTTCGCGTACCGGGCCTTTATAGGGGACACGTCCTTCAATTCCTTCAGGGACCAGCTTGGAAGCTTCCTGCCCCTCCTGGAAATAACGGTCTTTACTCCCTTTTTTCATAGCCCCTAAAGAACCCATGCCCCGGTATTGCTTATATCGTCTTCCCTGGAAAAGAATGACTTGTCCCGGGCTTTCTGCCGTTCCTGCCAGAATACTGCCCAGCATGACGGTAGAGGCCCCCCCTGCAATAGCTTTTACGATGTCTCCTGAAAATTTGACCCCACCATCAGCAATGATGGGAATGCCATATTTATTTGCAGCTTCAGAGCAGTTGAAAATAGCGGTCATTTGTGGCACTCCAATGCCGGAAACCACTCGTGTTGTACAGATAGAGCCCGGTCCGATTCCAATTTTGACACAATCAGCGCCTGCTTTTATCAGGAATTCAGTTGCCTCTGCAGTTCCTACATTTCCCGCAATCAATTGCACATCCGGATAAGTTGACTTCATTTTTTCAACCGCTTTCAAAACATTGTCGGAGTGTCCATGGGCAGTGTCGATTACCAGTACATCAGCGCCTGCTTCCACCAGTGCTTTTGCCCTATCATCCAGATCAGTACTAACTCCTATGGCTGCGCCAACCAGTAACCTGCCTGAAGAGTCCTTGCTTGCTTTGGGGAATCTCTGTTTTTTCTCAATGTCTTTGATAGTAATTAATCCGGTCAATTCATAATTATCATTTATGCGCAATAGTTTTTCGATTCTGTGCTTATGCAGCAGGCGTTTTGCTTCTTCTGTTGTTATACCGTCTTTTACCGTGACTAGTCTGTCTCTTCCTTTAGTCATCACATTTGAGATGGGCTGATCAAAATTGGTTTCAAACCTCAAGTCTCTATTGGTCACAATGCCAACCAATGTTTTATTCTCTGTCACAGGCAGACCTGAAATGTTGTATCTTTTCATCAGTGTCAGAGCCCATTCAACGGTGTCATTCGGTCTGATAGTAACCGGATCGGTAATCAGGCCACTTTCAGACCGTTTTACCCTGTCAATTTCCCTGGCTTGTTCTTCTATGGATAAATTCTTGTGAATGATTCCCAGTCCACCTTCCTGGGCAATTGCTATGGCAAGTTGAGCTTCGGTTACTGTGTCCATGGCAGAGCTGATAAGGGGAATCTGCAACTTTATTGACTTTGTCAACTGGGTGCTGGTATCTACTTGAGAAGGAAGAATGTTCGATTTTCTGGGAAGGAGTAATAAATCGTCAAATGTCAATGCTTTCTCAATAATTCTTCCCTTTTCCATGAAATCCTCCTTTACAACCTTCTAGTTAAGCATGTAAAAATAACAGTCGTGACTTAGTTATTATAGAAATAATCTGCCAATTCCCACTCAAAATCCTATGAGGAAAACAGCAACTGTAAAGTTGCGGAACTTCCTGTTTTTCCTGCACTATTGCTTAATTCGCAGTAGAAATAAGTGAAAAAAGATTAATTAAAAATTATAGCCTCATAACAATATTGCAGTCAATTCAAATGAACCAAAACTCTGAGCCCCTTTTCTTTAGACAAAAACTGGATCAGGCACTAAACGGAATTCGGGGTGCTGGTGCAAAACATTTTGTTTTATCTTCATTAGCGGGATCAGCAAGTTCATTATTTGCCTCATTATTGTCTGAATCTATTGGCAAACCGATTTTAATCATTGCAGAGTCATACGAGCTGGCGGAACAGACAAGACAGGATCTATCTTTCTTTAATTCAGAATCGGATGTCGGTTTCTTCCCCCATTGGGATACGATTCCTTATGACAATCAATCTCCGGACAAAGATGTTTTAGCGGTTCGCTTTCAAACACTTTCCAATATTCTCCAGAAGAAACATTCGCTTACGGTTTCAACCCCCAACGCCATGATGCAGTATATCATGCCGTCTTCAGCTTTTTTGGAGCACACCTTCAGCTTGGAGGTATCAAAGGAATACAATAGACAACACCTTCTGCGTAATCTTGTTAAAAACGGATTTACTCGCGTGGAGATGGTGGAGGATAAGGGAGAGTTTTCAGTACGAGGCGAAATCGTTGATATTTTCCCCATATCGGAATCCGATCCTGTCAGGCTGGATTTTTTTGATGAAGAGCTTGAAAGCATTAAATTTTTTGATATTGAAACCCAACGTTCCCGGAAAGATGTCTCTTCAATAAATATTTTCCCGGCTCAGGAAATATTATATACGGATGATTCTGCTCAAAGAGCAATGGAAGGTCTGATTGAATATAAGGCCAATACAGTCCCGCAGACATATGGTTATATGATTGAACAGCTTCAATCGAAATCTGTGTTTTCAGGGATCGAAAATCTTCTGCCCCTTTTTTTTGAATCGGTTTCGACTCTACTGGATTATTTTCCGGAGCCGCCCATCATATTTTATCTCGACAAAGAAACGATTCATCAGCGTTCAGATGATTTTTTTGATGAGATCATGACAGAGTACAATTATTCCAGGCAAGAGGGGAATCCTACATTAGATCCGGATAAGCTTTTTTTAACAAAAGCCCAGTTGTTTCAAAAACTGGAGGAACACACCACAATTGATGTGCAGTCTTTTGACCTTGAAGGTAATGATGAACGTTATAACCTTTCTACCGTTGATAATAGTGCAATACGGTCCCTGGCGATTGATTCGGAGTCATTGGAACAAAGTTCGGTGCAGCACATTCTGATCCAATTGAGAAAATGGAACCAAACGGGGGCGAAAATCATTATTGCTGCTCAATCTCAGTCAAAAGCTGACCGAATAAGGCAAATGCTGCAGGAGATTGATCTTTCCGTTCCAATCAGGGATGAAGTGGAAGTGGGGCAACTCAAGGAGTTTTTACTATCTGATTTTTCTGAGACTGAAGGATCATTTTTTATCTCGACCAAAACAATAAACAGAGGATTCAGGTGGATTAACAGTACCGGGCTGACCAAAGCTGCGTTAATATCCGATGAAGAAATATTCGGCATTCAAAAAAGCAAAAGGCGAACTCGAAAAAGCAGTATTAAACAGTTCTTCTCCAGTCTGGGTGACTTGAATGCTGGTGATTATGTTGTCCATGTCGAATATGGAATAGGACAATATGAAGGTCTGAAGAAGATCATGATTGGCCAACATGAGTCCGATTTTCTCGTTATTTCCTATCATGGGGGAGATAAGGTTTATGTTCCGGTCGATAAATTCCATTTGGTTCAAAAGTACTCAGGAGGGGATGTTGGCCGCCCGAAGGTTAATAAACTTGGAAATAAAACCTGGTCCAAAACCAAATCCAAGGTTCGATCCGAAGTTGATGATCTGGCAGATGAACTGGTAAAAATAAGTGCTGTTCGCAAAGCAAGAAAAGGGGTTGCGTTCTCACCGGATTCCAGTCTGATGAATGAATTCACCCTGAGCTTCGAGTATCAGGAGACAGATGATCAAGAGAAGGCGATAGCGGATGTCATAAACGACATGGAATCCGAAAATCCCATGGATAGGTTAGTTTGTGGAGATGTTGGATTCGGAAAAACAGAGGTTGCCATGAGAGCTGCCTACAAGGCAGCCATCGATGGATACCAGGTTGGTGTACTGGTACCGACGACAGTGCTCGCCTTGCAGCATTTTGAATCTTTTAGCGCAAGATTTTCCGGCACCCCTGTTACTATCGGATTATTGAGTAGATTCCAATCTCCCAAAAAAGTAAAAGAAACCCTAAAAGGATTAAAAACGGGATCGGTCGACATTGCCATCGGCACTCATCGGTTACTTTCCAAAGATGTTGTTTTTAATAAACTGGGATTATTAGTCATTGATGAGGAACAGCGCTTCGGTGTGAAACACAAGGAATCGATAAAGATGTTCAGATCAACCGTTGATACATTAACTCTGACGGCAACTCCAATCCCGAGGACTCTTCATATGTCCCTGGTTGGAATTCGGGATATCTCCATCATTAACACAGCGCCCATGGATCGGCGAGCAATCCGTACCAGGTTGATGAAGTTTAATGATTATGTGATTCAGGAAGCAGTTAACAGGGAGATTAGAAGAAACGGACAAGTGTTTTTCATTCACAATAGGGTTGAATCCATTTACCAGGTCGGGCAATATCTGGCCGGGATTCTGCCCAAGGTTAAAATTGCAGTCGCCCATGGTCAATTGGCAGAAAGAGAACTCGAAAAAACAATGATGGATTTTATCCATCGGGAATATGATGTTCTATTAGCTACAACTATTGTTGAATCCGGACTGGACATTCCGAATGTTAATACTATCATTATCAACAATGCGGATCAGTTTGGACTATCACAGCTTTATCAGTTAAGGGGCAGGGTGGGGCGCAGTAATGTTCAGGCATACGCCTACCTGATGACACCCCGGGAAAAGATTTTATCAGAAACGGCCAGGAAGCGTCTTGCTATTTTACAGGAGCTGAATCATTTGGGAGCTGGCTTTAAAATCGCTAATTATGATCTTGAACTAAGGGGAGCCGGAAACGTTTTGGGGTCTCAACAGTCGGGACATATTGCAGCAGTAGGGTTTGAGCTTTACACGGCGATGATTGAAGAAGCTGTTTCAAAAATACAACAGGGTGAACAGCGCACAGAAGAGCAGCACGAAGAGATTCTGCTGAACATTCTCTCTGAAGCAAACATTCCGGATACTTATATAGAAAGTATGAATCAAAGACTGGATGCCTACAAATCGATTTCTTCGTGTGTCGCTGACGATGAACTGTGGGAAGTCCGTAGCTCATTGGAAGACCGGTTTGGGGTGATGCCTAAAGAAACCGTTTGTCTTTTTCATAGCATGCAGATAAAATTCATGGCTAGGGAGTTGAGCATATCTCAATTAAATCAATCTTTCAGTGAATTGGAGTTGGTATTCAACGATTCATTCCAGCCGGAACCGGAGAAACTTCTTAAGTATCTGGCAGATCCTAAAAACAAAGCTAGATTACTGCCCAATAATAAGTTAATACTAGGTCTTCATAATGCTGATCCGGAGGAGATTCTCCGGTTTTTACAATCCTTTAAGAAAGAGATATATTAATATTACGTGTTGTCATTTGAGCGTAAGATCTACTTGATTATTGGCATTTGGCTATTAGATGTAATGCAAAAGAAACTACGAAGCTATTTTCCTCTTTTTTTATCCAGTCTGATTCTAATTCTGACTCTGGCATCTTCGTGTGATAAAACCACAAAAAAACAATCGGCGATTATTCCGGAAGAGGAAACAATCGCTGTTATCAATAATAAAAAGATCACACTGGCAAAATTCCAGGCCAGGCTCTATTCATTTCTGCAGCACTACAGGGATTTGATAACTGCTGATGGAAACGAATTGGGAGAGATTAAAAGTATAGTAATTAATCAGTTGATCAATGAGGAGTTAATCAACCAGGAAGCTTCCAGGAAGGGAATCCAGGTTTCAGAGGAGGAGCTGGAATCTATTATAGCCGAGTCGCTCTCATCATATGAGCAGTCCAATCTTAATGCGTATCTACAAAATAGTGATTTGACAGAGGAGGAGTGGAAAGCGACTCTAAGGCAGTTTCTGGTTCAGAAAAAGCTGATTCAGGAGGAGGTAGTGGAAAAAATCCCCATCACCAAACGAGAAATACAGTCATATTACCAGAATAATAGAGATACGTTTGTTATTCCAGCAGCACTTAGGGTGCGGAATATCACCTTGTCAATCGAAGGGGAAGCACAGGCTATCAGATCTCAACTGCTAAGGGGGAGTTCATTCAAAGAGCTGATCAAACAGCACTCGATTTCGCCCGACAAGATTCTTGATGGCGATCTGGGGTTTATCACCAGGGGAGATCTTCCGGAAGAAATGGAAAGTGAGATTTTCGGTACAAAGTTTAACCAGTTTAAGCCCAGAGTAACCGATGTAATCAGATCTCAGGACGGTTTCCATGTTTTTATGCTTGAGCAATTCAGACCGGCTAGAAATCTGGATCTTGAAGAAGCCAAATCGGAGATTAAGCAGATCCTGATTGAGCAAAAATGGAATGAATATTATACACAGTGGTTGGAACGACTAAGAAAAAACGCTTCGGTATCAATTGATGAGAAGATGCTGCAGAGAGAAGAGGGATTTTAATTTAGGCCAAAGTAAGGGGTTGTTTTGAATATTGTATTGATCGGTTTTATGGGGACAGGGAAGACGACAATCGGGAGGAAACTTGCGGCCAGGCTTGGTTACCGGTTTGTCGATACGGATCACTACATAGAATATGAGCAGAATTGCAGAATATCAGACCTGTTTGAGAATCAAGGTGAAGCCTGTTTTAGAAAACTTGAAACATCTTTGCTGAAGCGTCTGTCAGCCGTTGAAAATACGGTCATTGCTACAGGAGGTGGAATATTGGTCACACCGGGGAATATGGATTTGATCCAAAAAATTGGTAGAAGCATTCACCTGATGGCCTGTGTTGATGACATTTACGAAAGAATCATGCGCAACAAAAAAAGACCCCTTGTTCAAACTGACAATCCACTTCAGACTATCATGCAGTTATACCACAAGCGAATAGATCTTTATGCAGATGCAGATGTCACCATTGATACCAGATCTATGAAGATGTGGGCTATTGTTTCCAAAATTATTGCTGAATTGGGTGAATAATCTTCAATAGCCTTTCCATTAGCGGAGACAGACTAAATGCCTTTCAATCGCAATCATATATTCAATCTGTCAGTTTCAGCTGCAATAATCCCCTTTTTATTGTTCTTAGCCATTTTCTGTTTCCCGGTTTCAACCCACGCCATAAGCAAACTGGGCTGTTTCGGAGCAGCGGCGGCTGAATATGCGGTTCCTGGTCTTGGTTACGCAATTACCCGACAATGGGATAAAGCGATAGTCTTCGGTGGAACGCGCTGGGTAGCTTTGTCACACTACTATGAAAGTTCGCAATCCGAGTATTACCAGGAAGAAGCAGACGATATCTATGAAGAGATAGATGCAGATGATTCTGAAAGTGGAAATCCCGTAACAAGAGTATCCCTGACAAAAGAAACCTGGAATGCCCAATACTGGGGTAACCTATACGGAAATGTGTTATTTATGTCCTGGGGCGACTTCTATGAAAACGGATGTCAATCTAATACCGAAACCTATTCCTATCTGCTTTCACCTTTCAGGATCGACCATTTTTATAAAAAATGGCAATTCTGGCTTCCGGTTGTACTTGTTATGGGAAATTATGCGTATAACGATGATGAAACCGAAGTGGAGTACTATCTGTACAGAGGTCTTAAAGAGTCAGATCTCAGGCGGGATTCATTCTCGGAATATTACATGGTTGGCGTTGGAGAGGAGATGTTTTTCAGGGGAGTCGTGCAACATTTTTTCTTTGACCTGCTAAAAGACAACTGGCAGTTATCACCAGGTGCAAGCAGGCATCTATCAATTTTAGGAGCTTCTACAGTATTTGCTCTGGCCCATTCCGGCGCCGGATTTACTGCGAGCCCGGCCACAGCATTTTTATTTGGCTTGTACGAAGGCTATGTCTATCACCCTTCCCTGGATGAATTTGATTTGATGACGGCAATTGCGATTCACGCATGGTGGGATATCCTTGTAACCTATACAATATTAAACAGTGCAAAATTCCATGAGGAGGAGGAAATTGAAGTGCCAATCATGAAAATTGGATTCAGGTTCTAAATGATTGTTTTATTTTTTTTCTGATAAAACCGGGTGTAAAAACCTTCTTTAATAACCGGTTCTCTTTATCAACCTGCTTTTTTACCACCTTTGGATCCAAAATAGTCCTTGCGGATCGTTTAAAATCTTCGATTATTGAAAAAACAGTCGAAGGGATTAATTGATCAACAAACCTACCGTATTCCTTTTCCGTTTGAGAGTTTTTTAGATGCTCTTCCGTGGTCAGTCGGGTAATCAGTGAATCCCCAGGTGCCAATTGAGGGTTTCTAAGGAGACATCCCGCCAATATTTGATTAATTTGAATCGGTTCCAGTCCTTTGATCTCATATTTGACGGCAATATTTTTTAAAAAGAGTTTGTAATAGGCATGTCGTTTTTGTGCATACAAGAGCAAAAAATCATGAGTCTGTATTGATGAAATGAAACTCAAGGTCAACTGTCTCAGCTTTGATTCATTATCTATGAGGTTGGGGATTAAAGCATCAGGAGATTTCTTAAATATTTCAGTTATGATGGCAATATCAGAACTGAAGTGGCTATATTGTTTTATGAATTGCTGATCAAAAAACCGGATAATCAGTCTGGCAATATCAGAGGAAAATGAATACAATCCTCCCCGCTCAATATGAATCGACTCCTTTTCTATTAGGGTTGGGTTTGAGATGATGGTTTCGATATTTTTATTGAGTGTTCTAAAAGTATGATATACAAACTCAAGCATCTCTTTTTTTTGATCGGTTTCGGCGGGGTTGAGTAGTGCTGGTAATACCTTGTCGATATATGTTGGATTTCGGAAAAAATCGACTGTCTCAAGAATGAAGAATCTTTTTTCCCTGGAAAATCCGTTCAGAATTTCACGCACTTCATGAAGAGAGCGACGGGTTTCTCCAAAAATTTCAGCAGAGATGTGCAGACTTTTATCAGTAATGAAAAACCGGTCTACTATCTTTTTAGGCAAAGAAGGAGTCTGGGCGATAAACTGGTCAATTGTTTGGTTCTGAGTTAATTGGCGATTTAACCGTTGTTGGCAGATATCTTTACTTTTTAAAAGTAATGCAGAAATCCGCTTTTGGATTTGTGACTGGTTTAACGAAGTTTTTTTGAATTGAGACACGGGCTTTAACTCTCGGGAATCATTGAAATCTGTTTTCTAATGCTAGAATTTATGGTCTCTCACACAGCAATCCGTTTTCCCTGGTTTCTTTTGAATAGAGTTTTAGAGGAATATTTTCAACGGTTTTTTTAGTTTTTAGATCCTGTTTTCTCTCCAGAATACTATTTTTCAAAGTGAATTCATTGGGAATTGGTCAGTTGCTCTTAACAATTCGGAATAGGTAAAACGCATCAAAAATTCATTTTTTCGCGAAGGGCGGTGCTCTTGCCAACTCCCTGATCTGTTACTCAATGCCTTGGTGTCATCTTGGAAGATGAAATAGGATTGTTATACTCCCCGGTGTAACTCAGTTGATTCATTAAACCCTAATCGTTGTCTTTTGTCGGGAGTCTCCCGGAAAGGTATTCATCCCACTCTACCGGGAGTAGATATTTCTTTTTATTATTACACTCCTTGCAACAGGATACTATGTTGCTGCGAGTAGATTTCCCACCACGGCTGATCGGGATTACATGATCCATGGTTAATGTTTTGGCGGGGAACCGTTGCCGGCAGTAATAGCACTTTCCTTTTCCCCTAAGGTTTTTCCACCATTGGCTTTGTCTTAACTCTCTCGCTTTCGCTTTTTCCCGGCGGAGGTGTTCTTCATCTACCGGGATAAAATCGCATTCCAGTGCCATTTGTTTGAAGCTTGGTTTTAAGAAAAAAGAACGGTTTTATTACCGTGAATGATGATCCGCCTTTCCAAGTGAGCTTTTATCGCCCTGGCCAATACGATGCGTTCAATATCAGCTCCGATTTGTGCCAGGTTTTCCGGGGTGTGCTTGTGAGTTACCCGTTGAACATCCTGTTCGATAATCGGGCCTGCATCCAGTTCTGCAGTAGCATAATGGGCTGTAGCACCAATCATTTTTACTCCCCTGTCATACGCGTGTTTATAAGGATTGGCCCCTTTAAATGCTGGTAAAAAAGCATGATGAATATTGATAATTTTTCCGAAATACTCTTCAGTAAATGATTTTGATAGTATCTGCATATAACGGGCAAGCACAACCAAATCGATATGCAGTCTATTAAGCAATTCCCTGATTTCATTCTCCTGTTGCGCTTTGTCTTTTTTGCCGTTTATAGATATACAGTAGAAGGGAATCCGGAATTTTTCAGCTATCGGTTCCAAATAGGGGTGATTGCTGATGATCATGGGGATTTCACAGTCCAACTCATTTTGTTCATGTCTGACCAAAATATCATAAAGACAATGGGGTGCCTTGGTGACCAAAAGTGCAACTCTTGTACAGTGATCAGAATAAAAAACAGACCATTGGAGATTCCATTGTTGACCAAACTCCCTGAACTGATCCTCCAGGTTTTTCCGCGACATGGAAAGATCCTTCATATTTAAGGAAATTCTCATAAAATACTGATTAGCAAGAATATCTACATGTTCCTGACAATCCAAAATATTGAAGTCTCTATTATAGAAAAAGGTGCTGATCTCGGATACCAAACCTTTTTGATCCGGAGCTTGAATGAGAAATATGATTGAATCCATGAAAAGCGACTATAAAATTAGGAGTGTGCTGTTATGAGACCTGTCAATAAAGATCTAAATCTTTGTATCTTATCAATCCTGGCGGTTAAACCATTTCTATAAATAGAATCCCTTCTGAACTAAGTAAACAAAGCATATGGGTTGAACATATCAAATATCAATATTTTGTTAAGGTTTATTTGCCTTTCCATGATATTGTTGCGGATCAATGATTGATTACAATGAAATCAAAAATCATTTTTCTGTGAATTGGTGAATGAAGCATGAATATCAAGTTGAAATTGTTAATGATCACCATAGGCTTATTCGTGATGGAATCATTGCACAATAAAATTAAATAATGGTATAAGTGAGAGAAAAAAATTTTGTACTGAAATCTTTTTCAAGGATTAAAAATACCAGGTGAAAGCAAAAAATAGCATGAACTCTTCTTCAACTCAAATCTCATTAGCCATGAACAAAATAAAAGAGTTGGAACAGGAAATCGAACATCTTAAAATACTTAAAAGCGAATTAACACATGCTCTAGAAGCTTCAAATGCTGCAAGCAATGCAAAAAGTGAATTCATCGCAAATATTTCACACGACTTGAGAACACCTCTTCATGCCATTTTGAGTTTCTCCAGGTTTGGTATAAACAAAACAGGCAGAATCGAGAAAGATAAAATAATTAAATACTTTAGTCGCATAGAGGAAAGTGGGAAGAAGTTGCAGGTTATGTTGGACAGACTGGTTGATTTATCCAAACTTGAGTCCGGAAGAATGGTATTCCAGATGTATACCTGCAGGCTTTCTACGGTTATTCAATCCCTTGAAAAAGAGACGAAGAGTCGCTTGGATGAAAAAAAAATCACCTTGCAGATTGAGATTTCCGATAAGGTCAACTCTGTAAATTGTGATCAATACAAGATAGCCTATGTGATGAATGCTTTGTTGAATAATGCAATTGAGAATTCACCGCCTGAATCAAAAGTGATCATACGGGTTGAGGAGGCACAGAAAACCATGACCTCCTCTGGTGCTATGTTACAAGTCTGCTTTCAGGACCATAGGATAGATCCGTTTCCCAATGAACTGATATCGAACTTTGAGAGCTATCTTCAAACTGAAAAAGCCAAGTTTTGTCATGGTGATTTTGGGGTGGATCTTGCCATCTGCAACGAGATTATTAAACAACATAAAGGCAGGTTATGGGTCGAGCATGATTCCGACGGATCATCTTTTTGTTTTACACTCCCGGTAGATCAATAATTGCTCGGATTTTGCGTTGAAGATTTAATATTTTTGCATGTTCAAGTTGGAATTTAACATTAAGATGGGCATGTTGATTTAAAAACCGATAAGCTCCCCTTAGAGACAGCCATGTGTAATGTTACTGGAAATTAATCACCGATACATCCTAATCTCAATATCCATAATATGATGATAATCCCATTCTGCTCCGGGTCTGCTTTAGCTTTTTAATTTGCTTCAAAATTAGAAGATTAGATTCATTAAAGCATTCATTACAATTTGTTATATCGACAGAGGAAGTTGTCATCTCACCATCATTGTCTATTCCAATCCGGTCTGATAGGTTTTTTTTATCAGCCATATTAAAACGGCATAAATGAGTCCACTCCGAAAAGTATTCAAATATTCAAAATGGTAACTAAACATTGAATATCTGATTTTTGCAATAAAATTTTCGAAGGCTGTCATCCCGGACTTGATCCGGGATCCAGGCGGTTTGACTTAAATGCACATTATCCTGGATTCCGGCTCGGAGGCCGGAATGACAAGAAAATCGACTTTTCGGAGTAGACTCATAAATTAAAGAAAAAAATTAAAGGATTTTATGAAGAATATTATTGCATATGCTTTTGCCAGCATGTTTTTTTTAATGATAACAGCCTGTTCATCGATAGAACAACACCTGATTACAGAAGATTCAGCTACCTCCAAAGAGAAAACGTTAGTGGTGATGGGAATTAAATGGGTTGAAACCTATAATGATCCCGAAGAGAAAACCATTGAAACCTTAACCAGCTATCAATTACTGGATAATGAGGAATTGGTGAAAGATAGGCTCATTCAGGCGGGAAAACCGGAATTGCGTAGAGAGCTGTACTATTTGTCCCACTTTGTTTTTCATTTTAATGATGAAATCGGAAAAACAAATACGATCGAATATTTCGCAAAGGATCTCAGAACCTATGACCCCATTGCCATTTATCAGTTTCAACCGGGAAAACTGACACTTGATAATATTTCAGTCAAACTTAAAAAATATAAAAACCACAGGGAGGTGGCTAAAACCGAATTTTGGAAGCCATATAATGTCTATTACCCACAAGATTATGGATCATGGTCGTTGCCAAAAGGAAGAGTTGTCTACTTAGGAGATCTGACTCTTTATTTCAAAACAAAACGGTTTGTATATGGTCTAATCTATCGAGAGGTAATCAATCAAGCTGTCACCCTCATGAAAGTCACCATGGAGGATAGATTTGAGGAGACAAAAGCCTCTTTGAAAGAGAAAAAACCATGGTTTCCGGCAGATCAAATTGAGAATATCTCTTTTGCAAAAGAGTGGGTTTTTAATCAGGAACCTTTGGATGAAGTGACGAAACCAGATAGCACAGGAGATACAACGGAAGAGCAACAAAAGAAGAAAACCGAGGATTCATTTTTTTAAACCAGACAGGATGTTTCTTGTCATACACCTGGAATTGTTTTGTAAGTAAGCAATCCATGGGAAAAGGAGAAATTAACATGTCCACAGTATTAGAAAAACATGGGGACAATGTAACCCGCGCAATCAATTATATTGACGAGGGACTGAAATCGTCCGGTAAGAGTACGAGCCAACTGATCTCTGAAGCAGGAGCCAAATTTAACCTAACACCAAAAGACGAAGAGTATCTCATCAGGTTGTTTAAAGATCGTCAGAAATAATCCGATGGAATGCGAATTCAGTGTTTGGTGCAGTTCAATCACCAAATTTTGATTCAAGGTCTTCACAAAGGTGATCAATCCTTGAATAGATTATTCCCCAATCTAAGCTTCAATAATAGTATCTATTCAGCATCCAGATAAAGCAGTCTTGTCAAAGGCAGAGATAGATCCTGTATCGTCGGACAAAGCGTTGTTCGACCTACACTAAACGCGCAATATTCATAGCGTGGGCAGAGCTTTGCCCACGCTGAATCTGAATAGTCACCAATAATATATATGTCTGTCGTTATATCTGATACCGTTGCTGGTTTTATTGATTTAATAGGCAGATTTTTAAGGAGTTATCTTGTCATCTTGACAAGATCTTAATTAATACAGTATTAATATATGTATTAATTTAAAGGAGGTCGAGATGATTAAATTGTCTTTAGACAGGGATGGTGATAACCCGCTTTATGTTCAGATTCGAGAGGAAATAAGAAAGCAGATTGATCAGCGGCAGTTATCTGTCGGTGACAAACTTCCCACGGTTTCTCAATTCGCTAAAGAGATTGGGGTAACACAGGCTACAATTCGCAGGGCATATGAAGATTTAATCAAGGAGGGGCTATTGGGGTCGCATGTCGGGAGAGGCACTTTTGTTTGTGATCCATCTCGTTCCCTGAGCCCAAAACCGGTTAAGGAAACCAGTGGCGTTTCAAGAAACATGAATCTGGTTGATTCTGAATTTTTACTGGCAGCCAGAAGGCTTCGCATGGGAATAGCGAAAAACCTGGATGATTTGATGATTTTAGCCCAGCGTCCCGGGTTGATTTCCTTTACTTCGGGAATTCCTGATCCGGCATTTATTGAAGAGGGTGTGCTCCAACGTCTGGCATTGGATGCATTAAAAAATGGTCAGATGCCGTATCAAGGTTATGGCGAAAACCTGGGAATGTTCGAGTTGAGAAAAGAGATAGCCCGCCGTTATTCGGAGCCCGGATGTAAAATAACACCGGATCAGGTGTTGATTACCAATGGTTCGCAGCAAGGCGTGTCGGTTTTGGCTCAGGCAGCCCTGGAAAGTGGTCAAAGGGTGATCTGTGAAACCCCATGTTATATGGGAATTCCAAGGGCTTTTGGTGCTATTGGCCATTGGGTGGAATCCGTTCCTCGTGACAAAGACGGTCCGATTCCCGAGCGTTTGTACCGATTGGGTGACAACCGCCAAACCCTGTTTTATACCTGTCCGGAGCTCCATAATCCCATGGGGACGGACATATCATCATCCCGCCAAAAGGTGATTGTTGATTGGGCCCAGGAAAACCGTGCGATCATTATTGCGGATCAAATCTTTCATGATATTCGTTTTGAGGAATCAAGCCCAACTTCTTTTCTATCGGAATTGGGGCCGGAACAGACTGTGGTGATTGGCTCCCTGTCCAAGTCTTATATGTGTGGGTTGAGAGTCGGTTGGATGATCTCAAGTCAGGAGAGAATCCAGTCGATTGTTTCCCTAAAGCGTGCCATGGATATCTCCTCTCCCCCCTTGATGCAGGGAATAGCTCTCTCTTTATTAAAAAGCGGAATTTACGATGATCATCTTGTGAAGGTCAGGCAGTATTACCAGGAGAGGTGTGCAACACTGCTGGACGCATTAAAGAAATATATGCCGGAAGGAATAACCTGGACAGAGCCAAAGGGCGGGTTTCACATGTGGCTGGATCTGCCCAAGGGATATTCCAGCATTGTCCTCTTTTTACTGGCGATTGAAAAAGGTGTTGCCATTGCTCCCGGTCCTACCATGGATGTGGATCACCGTTTTGTGAATGGTTTTCGCTTGAGTTATGCGCCTTTGAGTCTGAAAGAAATCAGAGAAGGTGTGGAGTTGCTGTCGGCAGCTGTCGTGAAACTATTGAAGGAGTCTCCCAGTGAACCCGGCTTGAGTGGACTGGGAGATTTCTAATGACAGAGCTAAGAACGGTACGAAAGCTTAATCCGGGAATCATTTATGGTCCGGTTCAGTCGAGACGGTTTGGTAAATCCTTGGGCATCAATATCTCCGGTAGGGGTAAATTCTGCTCATTTAATTGCCCTTACTGCTTTCGGGGTATGAATCAAGGCAGACCTACCAGCAGTTATTTCAAAAAAAATCTCCCTTCATCTGAAGAAGTACTGGATTCTTTGACAAGATTTTTGGAATCTACCCCAACCGAAGAGATCGAAGACTGGAGCATTGCCGGAAATGCAGAACCTACGGATAATCCGGCCTTCCCGGAAATCATTGGAAGGTTGATTGCGTTAAGAGACCGGGAATTTCAGGGTGTGAAATTAACGGTTCTGACCAATGGAATGGGGCTTATTCCAAGGCTGAATTCCAGCTATTGTGACGTAGTTGAAGCTTTGAACCTGGTTGATCGTGCCTGCCTAAAGTTGGACAGCGGTATTGACTCTACCTGGAAGCAACTGGCCAGACCTTTTCCCAAAATCGATCTGGCCGAATGGCTGAGTGCTGCAAACAAGGTGGAAAAGCCGGTGATCCAGACCATGCTGGTCAAAGGCAGGATCAATAATTCAACGACAGCAGAACTGGATGCTTTGTTGGACTGCTATCGGCAACTGCAGGTAAAAGAGATAAACCTGCTGACCCTGGACAAACAACCCCTGGATGGCCGTCTGGAGCCTATCGGTAATGATGATCTGAAAAGAGTTCAGGATTTGGTTTCAGGTTGTCTGTAATCAGACCCCTTTATATCTGCCGCTGAGAATGGTGCCTGAAAGATAAAGAATCCCCGTTCCCAAAGAAACCAGGGAAAACAAGATGTGCTTTATTGCTTCCGTAGGGAGAGGAGATATCCAGAGAAGGTACAATGAATAAAACAGTAAGAGTCCTCTAAGACTGAATATTAAGCCAATGGTGAATAGGATCGGTCTTAAAAGGGGTAAAGGTTTCAGGATCTTCGCTCCTGAAAAAGCATAAAGGGCAAATATCATGAATACGCCTGCTATCATTAAAGTTAATAGCGCGGGGACAGGCGAACCGGATTCTGCCATTATTGCCATGGTTTCTCCGGCCCCAAAATATCGGTAGGCAGGGGCTCCAAAAAAAATGAGAATTATATGAAGAAAGGCGATGGAAAGACTGATCAAACCTCCCAGGATTAGGAAACCTGTATTTTTAGGTATCATTCTTATTCTCCGAAGGATTCAATGAAAAGTTTATAAAATCAATAGATTATCCCCATTCATAGGGATTTTTAATTCTGACTTTGGCCCCCAACTTCTCAAATATTCTAAAGAGACCATAGTGAGTTCTGTTCAGGAATACAAATTCCGGATTAGGCTGGAAATACTTCTTATATTGATAGGTATCCTGCATTATTTTTTTGCCCTCCACAATAAAATCGGGATGAGCGTTAAAGTCGAATGTATCGGATTCGTACAAGCGGCCATACCAAGCTCCTATTTTCCGAAAAACCTGAAACACCTTTTCCTGGGCTTTCTTATCTATTTTTGTTTTTAGGACATTCATTTTTTCAAGGTACTCAAAATAGTCACTTTTTTGACCATCAATCATGGTTCTGGTGACTTTTTTATAGAGTTCAATAAATTCATCTGAAAACCGTTTGACACAACCAAAATCCACCAAGCCTAATTGTTCATCTCCCATGATGATAAAATTACCTGGATTAGGATCGGCATGGAGGCACTTGAGCTCAAAAAGACTTTTTAGAAACTGGCCATGGAGCAAAGCCGCAACCCGATCCCTTTTTTCTTGCGGTGGATTGGAGCTTATCCATTTATCCAGGGATTGCCCTTCCAGAAATTGAGTTGTCAAAACCGTTTGTGTGCAGAAACAGGTTTCAACAACAGGAATCACTACACCTTCCATATTGAGGTTTTTCTGAAAGAATGTCGTGTTTTCAGCTTCCTGAAGATAATCTATCTCCTCTTTTAATCGTTTTTCAATCTCTTCCAGCACGGGGAGGACAAAACGAGCATACGGTGTTGGTTTTATAAGACTCCGCACCATCTGGAGATCATTTTTTATTGTTCGGTCAATGCCGGGGTATTGGATTTTAACAGCCAGCTTTTTTCCTTTGTAGTCCTGTGCAAGATGCACCTGCCCCAAACTGGCAGCAGCAAAAGCCGTGTGTTCAAAAGTTTTAAAAAGATCTTCAGGTGATTTTTGAAAGGAACTTTGGATTACTTTGCGAACAAGGGCGCGATTAATGGGGGGGACCTGATTGTAAGATTTTTCCAGTTCTATTCTGATGGCAGAAGGAATAGTATCCAGCTCGAAGCTTAAGAGCTGGGCGATTTTCAGCGCAGTTCCCTTCAGCAATACCAATCCTTTGAAGATCTCTTCGGCATAATCTTTTTCCAGATCTCTTTTTGCTTCCTTCTGCTCCTCTTTGTTAAGGAAAGGTTTTTTTGCCAGATATTTTAAAACCTTACCACCGACGTTGGCAGCTGTTCTCCCCCCGACAACCGACCGTTTTAGTTTGCTTTCAGGAATGTATTCACTCATTTTGTGCGTTCCATAAATTCGCGTTTTATCAATTTGATGGTATCGACTTGTCTTTTAAACATATCCAGTCGATTTAGAAAATGATTCTTGAAGAAGTAAGACGCGATATCAAACAGCTTATTGGCTGCACCGGCTTTTAATAGTGAGCAAGACAGATCCAAGGTCTTATCAATCATGATGCTGGTATCGGAGAACTGATCCGATTTGTCGTTTAACCAGAAAATTACAATGCCGATGTAATAATCCCAAAACAGGTGATAAATGATCTCTTGAAAAACCTGTGGAGGAATCTCATTTACTTCAATGGCTGCGGTAAAGATATCTTCAATTATTTTTTCAAAGATATCTTGTATTGTCCTCAATTCCTCATAATTCTGACTTAAGGAAAAAAAGATACGTTTAAAACTTAGGGCTATGAATTCACGATCTGGCAGAAACAACTCAAGTTGAGTTTCAAAAAACGTATGCAATTGCTCATGAAGGGTGAATTCATTAAATTTTTCAATTTTTCTCATTTTTTCAATGCTTTCCTGCAACTTTTCCTCGTAATAGGCAAACAGAATGGCTTCTTTTGTGGGGAAGTAATTGTAGATAGTGGCGTCTCCAATTCCCGCTTCTTTAGAAATAGCGCGCATAGTAGCGGTTTTAAATCCATTGTTGATCATAATATCAACGGCAATGGATATTATCTTTTTGCGATTCTGCTTCTTTTGCTGATTGCTTATTTTCATTGGCTCGCCTCTAAAGAGAATTTGATATCAAAAAATATGAAGAATTATGATATTAAAATATAGCAAATACAAAAAATAGTCAAATAGTTTTCTGCTCATATCAATTTGAATGAAAAGATCGAGGATTTTGTGATAAAACTAAGGAATCTTATTTGTAATACGTTTGTATTGCAGGAGATAGATAGACCGATCAACGGGGAGATGGAAAAGATCGGTTTCGGATTATCCTGAAGGTTTGAACTTCTGATCACGGGACTTCATCAATCTTCTGATCAATTGTACAAGGTTGTTAACTTCGAATGGCTTCATCAGGACTTCATCGATACCGATCTTTTCGGCTTTTACTTTATCGATTTTATAACTGAAACCGGTCATCAGGATAATGGGAAGCTCAGGATTTTTTGCTTTAAAGATTTTAGCCAATTCATCACCTGTTATTTCGGGCATAGTCTGATCTGTAATGACGAGATCAAAATAGAAAGGATCTTTGTTAAATAAATCCAGTGCTTCTCTCCCATTATATGCTGTTTTTACAGAATATCCTAAATCCCCCAGGATATTGTTCATTAAATCGACCATGGTATCTTCATCATCCACCAGTAAAATTCGCTCATTTCCCCGAAACGATTGATTTTTTTCCTCTTTGTTTTCTATTATTGTTTCTTCAACAATGGGAAACCGGATTTTAAATGAAGTTCCCTCCCCGATTTTGCTATCAACCTGGACATGGCCGTTGTGAGCTTTTACAATGCCATGCACAACGGAAAGACCGAGCCCGGTTCCTTCTCCTTTCGGTTTGGTCGTATAAAAAGGCTCAAAAATCCTTTCTTGTACTGATTGAGACATTCCTGATCCCGTATCACTAATAGTCAAATCAAGATAGTGTCCTCTTTGAATCCTCAGAGACCAAGCTTCCTCGTATTTTATGTGTACATTTTTAAGAGAGACTCTCAAAACACCCCCGGTTTCTCTCATGGCATAACCGGCATTGGAACACAGGTTCATAACAATCTGATGAATTTGGGATGGATTGCCGGATATGTTGCCGGCTGAATCAGCGATGTTTTGTTCAATCGTTATAGTGGAGGGCAAAGCGGACTTCATCATGATTAAAACCTCTTTGACAATGGAAGCGATCTCAATGACAGAAAATTTCTCTTCCATATGACGGCTGAAGGTCAATATCTGTTTAACAAGAGCCGCTCCCCTGTCACAAAAGATAAGCATTCTATCCAGGTATTTTTTTATCAGTGAATCTTCCGGCAGCTTTTTTAGGGCAGTGTGAGCTGACATGGACATTCCATGCAGCACATTGTTAAAATCATGGGCAATCCCTCCGGCTAGTGTTCCCAGGGCTTCCATCTTCTGGGCTTGTAATAGTTGTTTCTCCAATTGTTTTTCCCTTGAAACATCAAACTTGGATGCCACAAAATTGGTTATGAGTCCCGATTTATCTCGAATTGGAGAGACCGTGATCTCTTCCTCTATTTCATTACCATCCTTCTTTCTGGTAACAATAGTGCCACTCCAGTTCAATCCATCGCGAAGATTTATCCACATCTGCTCATTGGATTGGATTTCTTGGATATTCCTAACAAAACTATCAAAGTGGTTTCCGATAACATTCTCTTTTGCGAATCCGGAGGTTGTTTCAAACGCCGGATTTACATATAGAATCTTTCCCTGGCTGTCAGTGATAATAATGGATTCAGCCGTTTGTTCCAATGCGCTGGCAAGGAGGGCCCTTTCTTTTTCAGCATTCTTTCTTTCGGTAATGTCTTGTACAAAAGTGCTCAACTGTTCGGGGTTCCCATTTTCATCCATTATCACCCATGAGGAGAGGAACACGGGGATAATGGTGCCATCTTTTCGAATATACTCTATTTCGTTCTTGGTATTACCGCCTTCCGAAAGGGCTTTGGAGATAATCTCCTTCTCCATTTTATGCCAATGAGAAGGAGTCAACTCAAAAAGGGTTTTATAGCGCAGTTCCTCCATTGTATAATCCAGCATATCCAAAAAAGCGGGGTTGGCATCCAGCACCCTTCCATCCAGGTCACAAGCGGTAAATCCATCAGGGCTTGTTCTTACGAGCATCTGATATCGGTTTTCCGATTTTCTGAGCTCATTTACTTTCTCGTTAACCAGATCTTCCAGGATTATCTTTTCCTGTCTTAACTGGTCTTCAGCCCTCTTAATGCGCAACATCGCTTCGACTTGGGCAACCAGTTCAGCTTCTTCTATCGGTTTTGATAGAAAGGCATCCGCTCCCAGTTCCAATCCTTTGGTGTGACTTTCAGAGTCCGTTCTAATGGCTGTCAGCATGATAATGGGGATATGTTTGGTCAGAGGATTTGCCTTTAATCGCCTGCAAGTTTCAAATCCGTCGATTCCTGCCATGATGACATCGAGTAGAATGACATCAGGGAGTTCACGGTTTGCTTTTTCGATCCCTTCTAATCCGGATCCGGCTGTTAGAACCACTGAATTGTCAATCAGATCGGAAAGCATGGTGGATACGACTAACAGATTGTCACGTTGATCATCAATCGCAAGAATTTTAACCATATCTAAGAATATAAAACTGCAGTATTTTATTATTTAATGGTTCAGAAGAAATAAAATGATTCAATTTACAAATATAAAGTAAGTATTTAGATTTCACTTCCCTTTTCTTTAGGCTCTGGATTTAAACAATAATTGCTGATCTGATTAATCAGCAGCATAACACTGAATAAGGTGACCTGCCGTGATCACAAAAAGAGTACGCTTCAAAAGATTGCCACATCATCCCAAAAATGTCCACTCCATGTTGGAAATATAATTAAAACCATTCAGGTGTTAATAGATTGAAAAAGAAAAATAAACGCTATTTCAATAACCTGGAACCAAGTCTTGACAGTTCATAAATGATGCTAAACAGGGGTCTTTTATCGTTGTTTTTGCCTTCATATTGCCATACTTTTTTCTTGAAGATAGGCGAAGAACGGCATGAGTTTGGAAAAAACGATGGGCGGGTATGGTGATCCCATCGCCTGGCTAGGTCGTCAATAGCCAGGCGAACAGGGAAATGAGTAACGAGGAAGGATTATGGATTCATTTCATAGGCATTTTTCAAAGAGAAAACATCCTTTGCCCAGATGCGATCAAACTGCTCGGAGTTGATATTGGGCTTTTTGAGCATTTTCAAGAAGATTTCCATCTGCTTGTCTGTTGCGCTTGGTTTTGAATAAAGTTGCAATGCGAATTTGGAAAAATCTCGCACCATAACATCGAAGATCCTGTCCAGAATATCATTATCCAGCGATTTAATTTTGGCATTTTCGATAATCAGTTGACCGTAGGCTACCAGGGTAAACAGCTCACCCACAATCAACAGAAAATCAATATCTTTCTGTTGGGCCTCATCAGGGGTTGCTTGTGTCATGAACTCTTTAAAAATTTCAATCTGCTCCTTGAATATATTAATGTTCGGTAAATCAACGCTGTTGTACGCAATATTGTAATCATGGAACTGAATCTTACCAAGGCCTTTTGTCGGTCCCTGCTGGAACAGAAAATCATCATTAACAGCATCCACTCTTTCAGGTATCTCCGGGAATTCTCCGGGATTAAAAAAGTAGTTAAACATGAACTTAATAATAAGCGCCATGTTGACATGAACAGTCCCTTCCAATTTTGGCAATGCCCTGATATCAACGGCAGCAACGGAGAAATACTGATCCTTTTCAAATCCCTTGGCAGCAATTACATCCCATAAATGATTAATCACATCTTCACCCTGTGTGGTCACCTTCATCTTAACCATGGGATTATACAATAAATATCGTCTGTCGTCTTTGGATGCGCTTCTCATATAGTCACTTGCTCTCAGGGCAAACAGTTTCATTGCTGTTAAACGGCAATAGGCATCCACAAACAATTGCTTGATATGGGGGAAATCCGTAACATAGTGGTTGAACAGATTTCGTTCGGAAGCGTGATTTAAGGCTTCATAGAAGGCATGGGTACAAATACCGACTGACGCCCAACCCAGGTTATATTTACCGACATTGATAGTATTCAGTGAAGAATCCCAGGCTTCACTACCCATGGTCAGGATGTCATCATCGGTGATGGGATAGCTGTTCAGCGCAAATTCAGCAACATAATTCTGGCTGGAAACGGTGTTCTTTACCAGATCAAAATTCTTGTGCTGTGAATCAACGGCAAAGAATACATACTCATCAGTTTCAGTATTTTTACCAAAGACCGAGACAATTGCAGCCTTGTTGGCGTTGCCGATGTAGTATTTTCCCCCTTCTGCTATATACTTCCCATCTCCCAGGGGTAAGAGTGACATATCACTGGCATAGATATCAGCCCCGTGCTGTTTTTCGGAAAGGCCAAAAGCAAAGATTCCACCCTCTTCCAATGCTTTTGCAGCTCTCTCTTTAACCTTTTCATTCTTCCCCATCCAGATTGGGCCAAGGCCGAGGATGCTTACCTGCCAGGTATACCAGTAACAGAGACCGTAAAAACCGAGAATTTCATTGAAGTCGCAGATTCTTCTGGTATCCCAGCGGCAACCTTCATCTCCGTGTTGGGTAGGGGTTAGCAAGGTATAAAATATCTTATTTTCCTTAACAAAATCAAGAAAGTCCGAATACCACTCCCTGGTATTATAATCATCAACCAGTTTTATTTTTCCTTTTTTTTCAAAGAAGTCGATTGTTTTCAACATGATTTCCCGAGACTTGGTGTCAAGGTGTTCAAATTTCTCTTGTTTAGGATTTAAAAGTGTCATCTTTTCTCCATATTAAAGTATATTCTTAAATCAAATTTCAGCAGATTTGAGTTACTATCGTTCTCTGATAGAATAACCACGTGTGAACCATCTAAAGATGTAAGATGGAAACTACTCGGAGGTTTTAATTGTTACCCCTGCTTTTACAATATATAGCTAATGATTCTCCGTCAAAGAGAGTTATTGTTATAAACAAAAGGTTTGTCAAAAAGATCTATTTTTTTCCCCCTGACAGATCCTGACTTGAGTGGAACAGCTACAATAATATGGAAGAAGGGTGGGAGGGAACCAGCTGATAAACAATGGTTGCTTTTGTATCAGTGAAGGGGCGAATATGCCAAGTGATCCCGTTTTCGGAGCTTTAATTCAAGCACCGGCTTTCCCCGAAATTTCTTGAAAAATAATATAACAGGTGGGTTTTCCAGTGTTTTCAGTTACTGCTGTCAGGAAATAGTTGAAGACATAAGGAAAATGCCGTATTAAAAAAAGATATAACCCGATGAACATGAAGCAGGTGATAATTCGAGAACGTATTTAAATGAGTTATATTGAATCAATAAATCGAGCCATCGACTTTATAGAGCGGAATCTTAAAAAACCGATCCAGGTTGAGGATATCGCCAGTGCTGCTTATTATTCAAAATATCATTTCCAACGGCTGTTTTCCTTACTCACCGGTGAGACGGTTGGCAGCTACCTGAGAAAACGTCGATTAACCGAAGCCGCAAACGAGCTGGTCAACACTGACAGGAATATTATCGATATTGCTCTGGATTACCAGTTTCATTCCCAGGAGTCCTTTGGTCGGTCATTTAAAGACCATTTTGGCAATACACCTTATCATTTTCGAAGGGGGGGGCATCCGAATACACTTCATCTATACAAACCACTTGAGTCAAAAGCAGTTTCTCATTTAAGCAAAGGGCTCGTAAAAGAACCGAACTTTGAAACCATGAGTAAAACCATATTGATTGGAATGTCATATTTCGGTAACAATCAACCGGAAATCAAGGAACTCTGGAGTAAACTCGGGGAGTGGGAGGATCAATTAAAAAACATCATCGATCCCTGCAGACGTTACGGACTGGTTCTTTATGGGGAGAGTTTTGCGAAAAGCAAGGAATTCGGTTATCTTGCCTCATTCGAATTGAAGATTGATTCGTTGATCGATCTGGAAAAGCTACCATTTGAATTCTCCCTCAAAGTTTTGCCTGCCGCACGATACGCCGTATTTGTGCATAGGGGAGCTGTGGAAACGATTCCGTATTCTTACGAGTACATTTACGGCACCTGGTTATCACAATCCGAATTCGATCTGGCAGCACCTTTCGACTTCGAATTTTATTATCAGGCATACGATCCCCTTGATGCAGATAGCCTGGAATTCAGCATAAACATCCCCATAGAGTTGCTTTAGAACTGCGCCTCCAAATCCCGTTTAACACACCAAAAATTCAGTTCCGCATTTTGGATCAAAAATTAAGCATTTTGTGAAATAAAAAAGAATTTACAAGTGCTTAATCTGAGCATTGGATTGTTTGATCCTCTTTCCCCCCTCAAACCGAGTGGCAGTGCCATTATTAAAGAAAGTGATAATTGAAAGAAAATCGAGATTACCCTGAACCGCACAGAAATCCATCCGGTTTGCATCAATTTTACATGAGTTTAAAGGAGTAGGTTTTGAGCACATGTCATGCACAATCTGTAAAAGAAAATCCAATTGTTTCCGGTCCCATTTTACCCGTCACCATTAAGCTTACTATTCCGGTATTGATTGGGCACCTGTTAAACCTTCTTTACACGGCTGTTGATACGTTGTTTATTTCAATGCTGGACAGGGACTCAACCGCCATTATCAGTGGGATCGGGCTTGTATTGCCTGTTTATATGCTGGTGATCGCATTTGGAACCGGGCTATTCGCCGGGATCAGCTCATTACTGGCTCGCTCCATCGGGAAGCAACATCTTGGCGAAACCGGCAGAACCATCAGTTCCGGAATGTTTCTTGCCATATCTCTTGCTGTTTTTTACCTGGTAACCTCCGTTATTTCCGGAGACGATCTGATACACCTTTTAGCCGGCGATCAGATCAGTCAGGAAGCGGTAAACTATGGAAAGCAGTATTTTAATTTTCTTCTTCCGGGTATGTTTCTATTGCTGTTATTTTTTGCACTCGCCGGGATAGCCCAGGGAGCGGGACTGGTAAAATATTTTGCCATGGCGATGATGCTGTCAACCCTGTGCAACATCCTCTTGGATCCGCTTTTGATATTCGGATTCCAACTGGGTGTTAAAGGAGCCGCCCTGGCTTCAAGTATTTCTATCGCTTTATCGGTGGTTTTCCTGTATTCCAGACTGCGGCAGGAAAGATCAATGCTAATACATAAAATCCGTCTTTCTCTGGTTTGCAAACGACATCTTGGCGAAATACTAGGAATAGCGGTTCCGCAAATCTTAGGCCTGGCGGTCATTAGCATGGGAGTAATGAGTCTGAACTACATCGTGGGATCTATCAGCGAGACGAACATGAATGCCTGGGTGCTGGTCAGCCGTATGGATGAGTTTGTTTTGATCTTTGGTTATGCCATAGGAAATGCAACGCTGACGCAGGTCGGGCAGAATTTTGGATCCAACGATTTTCAAAGAGTAACATCGATTTACAACACCAATATACTCTTTACCCTGACCGTGGGCATCGGAATTGTTTTTTTGTATAATCTGGCCGCTTATCCTTTATTTTCGCTTTTTACAACCGTAAATACCGTGGTACAGGAAAGTGTATTTCAGGTAAGAGTAATCTCATTCACGTTCCTTGGCGTACTGGTTTTATTGGTCAGCAATGCTATGTTCCAGGCAACGGGAAAAGCGATACCGGGTCTGATCCTGCATGTCATTAGAATGGTGTTTTTTATTATTCCGTTATCCTATCTTGCAGTCATCCATCTAAAGAGCGGTATCGTCAGCCTCTTTATCATTGTCGGTGCTGTTAATATTCTGACACTGGTTATCGCACATGTTTGGTCCAAGAAGTATTTAAAACAGCTTGTTACCAGAAATTCGGAAAAAACTGATGATGGGATTTTTAAGGTAATTTAGTAGAATCTGATTTGTAGATGACGATTATATCAAAAGTCAATCCTGTGATTTCCCTGATTTCAAGGATGACTTATAACCCAGGTTCCGGAACCCGGGTTAAAAACGGAATAAGTCCGTGGCTTTGTTTTTCGATAAATCATCAATTTTAAGGCGCAGACCGGATGAAGAAGAATGAAGCAAACTGATGGTCATATATGACCTTAATGGTCAAATATAACCATGATTCAATCGCTTTTTACGCCTTGGTTTTACTATGGAAAGGATCGAGAATCAGGAAGGATTCATCTCCTATTCAGGGATTAGACTGTCTTGGATCTTGCCGAACAAACAGGCACTATAAATGCAGCCTAACTTCAACGGGTTTACTGAGATGTTGTTTTCTTCATTCTGCACAGCAGAGTTACCGTGCCAGTTGTTCTTGCATTTGGATTGGGGCAAAGAGAAATAATGGCCCGACAAGAGGGTAGATGACTGTAAAAGTTTCTGCTTGAAAAAACGACTTACAGAAATCAGTTGCGAGGGAGTGAAGCACCGCTGTATTCATACTTGCCAGGGCAGGTACATTCTGTTTTTGGCCGTGGCTTGTGAACAACGATCTATATTATATTAATAAAAACCTCCAGGAGAAGAAAATGAGTGAAAAAGACACTTATCTGGCGACAGCCAAGGCAAGACTTGATGAACAAATTGCAAAACTTGATCTACTGAAAGAAAAAGCAAAAGATGAATTTGATGAGCAAAAGGAGAACATTCAGGAATTAATAGCTGATCTTGAAGAAAAAGTCACGGCAGGGAAGACATACATAGGAGAACTGTCAGACGCTGCTGAAGAAAAATGGGATCATGTTAAAGAAAGTTTTGAGGCTTCGTCTGATTATATCAGTGGAACTATTGATAAGCTCTTTAAAAGGGTAAAAAAGACAAGAGATCCAGAAAAAACAGGAATAAAAAAATAGTGAGAGCGGAAATTCGTCTCCTATTTAGGTGGGAACAGTTTTGGATCTTGTCAATCAAAATGAAGGCACTATGAGTGTGGGTTAACTTTAACGGGCTTGCCGAGATATAGATTTCAATTGCCCGGAAAGACGGGTAGTGGAAATCGAGTTTTTGTATTTTATCAATATTCTGTTATTACATTTGTTGACCGATCAAGGGAGGCGAGGTTTACGGTTTTTCGTCGATTTATAGCCAATATCTGAGATACAGTGCAAGTCTTCCCAACATTCTTTTCCAGGAGAAATGCTTTGTAATATCGGATAGTAATATTTCTTTCGACAATCTTAAATCATTCAGAAATTGCTCAGAAACGGTTTTTTTTGATTCCGATGTTTGCAATATGGCATCCACTTCCAGATCATGGGTCAAACTTCTGTGATTCAAATTGCTGGAACCGACAGTGATCCAATCGTCGATGATAAAGGTTTTTGCATGGAGGACGGCATGTTGGTATTCAAATATTCTAACACCGTTTTCGAGGAGCTTATTATAGAAAATATTGGATGCCCAGGGCATAAAAAATAGATCTGATCGACCGGGCAACAAGATTTTCACATCAACACCCCTGCTTGCGGCAAGACTCAGTTTATTTAAAAGGGAAACTTCCGGAATGAAATAGGCGTTGGTGATCCGGATGCGAAATTTGCATTGTTCGATTCTCATGAGAAGCTCTTTATAGGATAAACGGCGCTTTCTTCTTGGTTCATTTAAGCGAATGAGAGGATCGATTTTTCTTAAACGACCATTTCTGGAAAATCGTTGTTTGTCCCATGTCCTATCAAAAGCCCTTTGTAGCTCATCAAATTGAAATCCTTGAAGTCGAACAGCTGTATCACGCCATCCTCCACCCCCTTTATCCGTAGACAAATGGCATTTGCTGATATTAAAACTACCAACCCAGACAATCTGTTGATCGATGATGCAGTATTTCCGATGGTTCCGCCGGTTAATTACTGAAATAAGATGAAAAATGTTGGAAAAGAATGAAAGGTGTGTTGACTTCGCAGTGAATCTCCAATGCCAAAAATACCAAGGCAAAGGATGATATATGCGTACAGGAATGCCCGCATTTTCATATTGGATCAATTTCTTTTTACTGAACGATAAAGAACCGATACCATCCAGCATCACTCTTATCTTCACTCCTTTTTTAGCTGCGGCAAACAAGGTTTCGGTGATTTCAGCCCCAACGGTGTCCTCTTCAAAAATGTATACTTCCAAATCAATACTTTCTTCCGCTTTCGAAATATCAAAAATCAGGCGTTTATAATACTCTGATCCGTCGGAAACCACTTCTTCTCTTTCAATTTTAGTTGTATCTATTAAATCCGTTTTGCGATACTGTTGAGCTTTTATGCTATGTTCCATCATCCAAGGATTTTCAATAATATGTTTAATCGAATAGAAGCGACTAAAATATTAATAATAAATGGAGAAACGATTTTTGCCGCTGAGGTAATCTGTTATCGCGCCGAGGAAAGCTCGGTGTATCTGGCAGGGTGAAAGTCCCTGTAGGGAATAGATGCTGAGAAGCATCTGTGTAAGGGCTAGCCACCCACCCGTATCGAGCCTTGGACTCATGGC